>ERZ809114.224-NODE-224-length-43059-cov-7.477165_pt1 | contig 43059 bp, 52 predicted proteins | sample MGYA00520519_ERZ809114 | MGnify/ENA primary metagenome ERZ809114 (study PRJEB31570, sample SAMEA3212991) | Homo sapiens | biome: human-gut; feature: human gut; material: fecal | place: Sweden | collected 2011 ...
AGGGTTGTTTAAACATTCTAGTGGTCCGTTTGAATAACTGTAGCGGAGGGCATTTCGGATCTGTGGCAGAAACTTTTTAAATGTTCGCAAAGTTATCGCATAAGTTTCAGGTAGCTGGCTGACTTCTCTGGATACACAGTCCTCAAATAGTGAATGATCTCTTTTCTTTACTGCATAAAGAAAAACTTGGTATAACTGATAGCCTTGTCGTAGATTGGTACAAGTAGCTAACAATCGGTCGACAATCTCACTTTCAGTTAAGTAATCTTTGAAACTGGCACGCCAAACCCGTTTTTCATAGTTCAACTTTGCTTCTTCTTTTTGTAGGAGTTTCCAATAACGTTTCATTTTTTTACCAAGCCCACGTTGGTATTGAGAAGTACTTTTAAGTCGTGCATTGGTTTCCTTCACTCGGTGGTTTAAAAAAGTTTTTCCTATATGTTGGACAATATGGAAACGATCAATAATCAACTGAGCATTGGGAAAAGCTTTTTAACCAATGAAACATAAGGCGCATACCTATCAATAACAATGAATTCAACAGCTTTTCGAGTCGCTAAGGACAATCGAGAAAACAGCTTTCTAAATAAGGCAATCGTCGGTTTGAGACAATGTGGACACTCTTCGGGCGTGTATTGAAGAGTACCTTTGTAAATCAAGCAAATTTGCCCTTTATATCTTTCTTTGGTTAAACAATTTTCCTCGAAATAGATAGTTAGGTCTAGAATATTTAGGGTATCTTTGATAAGTTGAGTATAAGACATCTTGAATCCTCCTATGAATTGGTTCGTCAAATTAATTCTAAAGGATTTCATGGTGTCTTTTCTATGTTTTTACATCATAAAAAAGACATTGGTGAATTTCACCAACATCAAAAAGTTTAGAGCCAAAAGAGAAAGAGGAATAGCTTTCTCTTTTTTTTTGTTATTCAAACTTTTATGCTTTACAAGTCTCACTAAAACATTTATATTATTGATAAGTCAATAATTGACAAGTCAACGGAAGGAGGATGGAGATGGATTTAAGAAAACTCAGTCAGTTACTCTATAAAATCAAAATTATCAGTCAAGAAGGATCAGCTTTGTTCGAGAAAGAAACTGGATTCAGTTTGACGAGATATGAAATGCTGATGTTTTTATGGGAAAAAGGCAAATGTTTACAAAATCAAATTCAAACAGATCTGAAAATAGACAATGCAGCTATCTCTAGACATTTGAAGATATTGGAAGAAAAAGGCTATGTTTCACGAAAACGCAATCCAGCGAATAATCGTGAAGTATTTGTTCTACTGACGGATACAGCCAAACGAGAACTGGCTAAGTGTGAAAATAATCATCAACAGTCCGCTGACTCTTTGTGCATTTCGTTGACCGATGAAGAAATCACCGAACTAACAAAATTATTGAATAAACTTTATTAACTACATTAGGAGAAAGAAGAGAGAGAAATGAGCAAAGAATTAGTAAACAATGATTTTTCAAGTGTTGTATTTGGAAGAAAATCCGTTCGTGTATATGATGAAACGGTTAAGATTTCTCATGAAGAAATGTTAGAAATGATACAAGAAACAACAACAGCACCATCTTCAGTTAATATGCAACCATGGCGTTTTGTGGTGGCAGAAAGTGAAGAAGCAAAAGCAAAATTGAAACCATTGATCCGTTTTAATACGAGACAAAATGATACTTCATCAGCTATGGTCATGATCTTTGGAGATATGAACTGCTACGAATATGGGGAAGAAATCTATGATCAAGCAGTAGCAGAAGGTAAGATGCCGGCAGAAGTCCGAGACCAACAACTTGCTGCGATCCTTCCTTATTACCAAAACTTTACACGTGAACAAATGAATGACGTTGTGAAAATTGATGCTAGTTTAGCTGCAATGCAATTCATGCTAGTTGCTCGTAGTCACGGCTATGAAACAAATCCAATCGGGGGATTCGAAGCAGACCAATTGGCTGAAGCTTTTGATCTCGACAAAGAACGTTATGTTCCAGTGATGATCTTATCTGTTGGGAAAGCAGTAGAAGAAGGGTATGAATCTGTTCGATTGGCTCCAGAAAAAATTACAACTTTTAAATAAAGCGAGTGTGGAAAAATGATCGTTATCAATGCAAAATTTTCAATCAAACCAGAAAAAAGAAATGAATTTCTTGCGGAAGTCAATGAACTTGTTGCAAGTACAAGAAAAGAAGACGGGTGCTTAAGCTATCAATTGTACGAATCAATCGATATTGAAAATGAATTTGTCATGGTTGAAAATTGGCGTGATCAAGCAGCAATTGAAGGACACAATCAAAGTCCGTTACTTCAACAATTATTTAAAAATATGAGTCAGTATAGTAGTAAGAAGACAGAAATAAATGTTTCTCAAACAGTAAACTAATTTTTTGATTAAAGAAGTTATGTGTTAAATCTATTTTATAAAATGTAACTAAATAATTTCCAGTTCGTCATGGTAAAATGATTAATCATTTACCGTGACGGGCTTTTTTTGTTAATCAATCATTTTTATTAAATAAACAGAATCGGATTTTAAATAACGTTTGTGAATTTTTTTAAGAATATGAAAATCATAATTTTAATTCCTTAACTAGATATTTTTTTATTTTAACACACAGAAAACCTTGGTTTAATAATAAAATAATCTTGCGAATCTTATATGTTACAGGTAACATTAATATGTAGGTTAAACTACTACTGTTTATTTTAAATAACGTTTTTTAAGGAGGCGGATAATCGGATTCAAATACATAAATAAAAGTAACCAACCTTAGAATAAAGTAAGAAAAAGCTAGGTTAGCGAAATTTCAAATATAACTGGGGGAGCAGATAAATTAAATGACGAAAAGAAAGCAAAATAAAAAAATAAAAAAAATGAAAACAATTATGAACTCAGCATTGCTGATGACCACTGTAGTGGGGTTGCTAGCACCTAACGTATTGGCAGCATCCAACGCAGTAAGTGAAATCGAAATAATTGATGAGGTGCAACCACCACATGATTCAGGAACATTGGACCTATCCATGCCTGAACCGGAAATAGGACGGGTATCTGTCATTGGGGTAGATGTAGATACACAAAAAGCACTTTGGTTTTCAGAGGAATTCGGTTTTGTCGGAAACAATGTAACCTTATTCGCTGAAATTGTAGAAGGGTATGAATTGATCTCTCCAGATAGAGTGATTATTTATATGGAAACGCCAGAGATGTATCACAATTTTTATTATAAAAAAATTGAAGATAGTCCTGAAGAAAGCTTCTCATCAGTCACTGTGCAGTATTTACATAATGAAACTGGTCAACCGATTGCCGAACCTACGGTAATTAATGATTTAGAGATTGGAACAGAATACATAGGAAATGCACTGGTGATTGATGGCTACACGATCGTAGGGCCTGAAACTTATACAATCAATGTTTCCGAGGATCCAAATAGCAATATCATTACTTTCCGTTATGATGAAAATCCAGTGACTAAAGAAAAAGCAGCTGTAACTGTTAAGTATATTAATGAGAAGGGGGAATCGATTGCTGAAGATAAAATAATAAGTGACCTGGAAGTCGGCTCTACACATACAGAAGAAGCGTTACTTATCGAAGGATACGAATTGCTGAGTACCAAAGTCCAAACGATAGAAATACAAAGCGAAGGCAATATCATTACATTTATATATGAAACTAAGGAAACAACGCCGCCGGAAAATGAAAAAGCCGATTTGACTGTGAAATATATTGATGAGCAAGGTCAAACGATTGCTAATGATAAAATAATCCAAGACTTAGAAGTCGGCTCTACATATACGGAAGAAGCGTTACTTATCGAAGGATACGAATTGCTGAGTGCCAAAGTCCAAACGATAGAAGTACAAAGTGAAGGCAACACCATTACATTTATATATAAAACCAAAGAAACATCACCGTCAGAAAATGAAAAAGCCGATCTGACTGTCCGATATATCGATGAGCAAGGTCAATCAATTGCGGAGAAAAAAGTAATAACTGATTTAGAGATTGGGAAGCTTCACAAAGAAGAAGCGTTGCTAATCAAAGGATATGAACTAGTTAATCCGAAGTTAGCGATACAAGAAGTCATGATTGAAAAGGGAACAAACACGATCACGTTTATCTATAAGAAAATCAAAACAACAGTAGCGTTAGCAGAAAACGTTGCTTTCATTTATGGTACAGAAGGAAAACAAATGACGGCGGTTATTCCAGGAGGAACAACGATGTACGTTGTTTTGAACGGGGAAATCATCGGAAAAGCCAAACAAGAAAAGGTCAATTCTTCTCGTTTAGTAGATGTAAAAGTAGAAGAACCGACGACGATTTATTTATCTAAAGCTGTAGCAAATGGGGAAACAGTTCAATACTATACAGAAAATGAAGCCGGAGAAAAATCAGGCATCTCAGAAATTACACGCCAAGAAAAGACGGATCAAACAAATAAACCAAATAAACCAACTGAGAATGACGACAACAAACAAGATCAAAGTAAAGTGGATACCACAACTGAAACGAATAAAAATAAAGAAAGTACCGAAAAAAAAGAATCAAATCAAACGTCAACTTCAAAAAATGGTAGCACCACAAAAAATAATTCTACAGGTACGACCAAAACCACCGTATCTGGAAAAGCTACTTTACCAAAAACAGGAGAGCAACAAAATCGCTTATTACGCAGTTTAGGAATGGCACTTTTAGTAACGGTAATGGGGATCAGTTACATATTAAAGAGAAAAAATAGAATAAAACAAGATTAAAAATCATTCAATGAAAAATAACAAAAAAACACAGACCTCCAGAAGTATCTAGATACCTCCGGGGGCCTGTGTTTTTGTTTTCGCTTCCTGTTTACTAGCAGTGATAGCGGACAGGATACTTATTTTTTCGGGATCGGATAAAACCGTCAATTCTTTATTGATCTATGTGAGTAAACTTTGTCATAATGACTGAGAAATAACCAAAATCTAACTAATTCAAGGTTGCTTATTGTTCAAATTATGCGCTTTATATGTATCAGTCAGCAGGGAATGCTTAGATTCAATCGTTAGTATAGGAAAATGTTCAGAATCATTCAATCTTATAATGAGACTAGATAATAAAATTTTATCTTTCATTACTTGGTATTTTTTTTGTAAGGGATAAGCACGAGATTTTTTGTCTCCGTAGTTTCTTCCTCGCTTAAAGGAGTGAGAATAATCGTTTCATTCTTCTTACTGACTTTGTAAGACATGATGTCACTTTTAGACCAAAGTTCCTTCCAAGTCATTATATCTCCTTTAATCGTATAACGAAACTCTTCTTTTATATGCTTACTGAATTGTTTGATAAATTTCTTCATATGTACACTATTGGATTCATCGTCTACAGAGTAATCGATACTTGAAAAATCTAAGTTAAAACTAGCTTTACGGTTAGAAAAGGTAAGGGTCATTTTGGGATCATCAGTAGAGTCCGTCCCTTCAATTACCCATGCATTTGCTTTTAGATCCTTAACTAAACGATTTGCTTGCTCGTCTTTTTTCCTTTGACACCCACATGCGCTAAGTAACAACAATGTGAATAAAACCAATAAACGAACGCTCTTTTTTTTCACTTGCTTTCCTCCTTTCTATTTTCTTTAGTGTTCAAGAGAAGAAGACTTGCCCTCTAAGCAAATAAAGAGTTGCGAGTGCTTAAATTAGATAAATAATCTCCCGCTTTTTAGATAATTTATAAAAATTGAAAACGTGGGCTCCTTTCGTTCAGGATCAAATTATTCTTCTCTTATCAGAAATAACGCAACCATTCAAAGATGAAACATGTTTCTCGTTGTGAATATCTCTAAGTTAAGTTTAAAGCTTATCTGATTTCATGACAATCAGAAATTGAAGAGAGAGAATTGATCTTGCTCAGTGACCAATCCAAACCAAACTTGAGAAGATAATGTAAAGCGTATTTCAATTTCTGAAAACAAAAAAATGATTCATTCAAAGAAATAATTATAAAAAAAGGAAAAAAATTTGTATATTTTTGGTTAAACTATTGGAAAATAAAAAGGTATTGAATGATGTACTGAGCATTGAAATGACGTAAACAAGTTTTAAAATATCTTTTAGTTAGAAAGTCGTGGGTTAGCATTGAGGAGTTGATTTTTAATATCGCTGATTTTCTTTGGTAGTAGGCCAGTTCCTATCTTTTATAATCAATTATCAAATGAGGAGGGGTATGTATGTTTCTAATATTTATGTTTATCTTTTTTATTTCCGCATTCTTACTCTTGATGTATGGCGTAATTAAAAGGCGAAAAGTTACTGTTCCATTTTTTCTGCTACTTTTTTTGGGAACTTATTGTTTTTTCAATGTAGCTAAAGATGTACTAGACGAACTGGATTTGGGAAGCAAAACGTCTTTCAATCAATTAGATGATGATATTTTTGAAATTGACGATTGATGAGATAATCATAAAATGCAGTGAAATTTTTAGCATTACCAACGATATACTATTAGTAGCTATTTCTCAAAAGTGTAGGTGAATCACCAGAGCAATCTTTATACGACTAGCAGTAACGTAATCTTTTTCTGTGCTATGGAAAAAAATAGGACTAGATTTTCCAAGTAATTGAATAAAAAATTGTTGTGTATATGTTTTGATAGCGGTGAATCTTACTAACATCAAAAGTATAGAGTCAACTTTTATCAACAGTTCGAATTCTGGTCAACTTTCTAGAACAATAAAAAAACTTGCTAAATCATTAATCGATGAAGTAAGTTTTTTTATTGAGAGGGTACAAGAGATAGTGCATTGACATTCGCAGCATGTCGTTTATTACTTTATCAAACGACTAGTAAAATTTTTGTAGCAGATATATTTTTTACTATATCCATTTAAGGAATTGTGTTATTTAAAACGATGAAGGATTGTATGCAATGAAAATATATTGGATGTTGTATTTGCAAATTCTAAACAAAGCATTTTGTAGTTCTGTTCATTGGACTGATGATTTGTAATGAGTCAGAACAATGTACAGGAGAAGCATCAAGGTATTATCGACAAATCAATAAATGTTATGAGCGACGTAGAGACAGTCAAATGCACTGTAGTAAAAATGAGAAGAGAGTCGGGGAAACAGAACATTTAGCTGTTGAAAGTCATTTGAAGGATAGCGCTACTTGATTTGAGCAGTAGGATAAATGATTGGTTAGGATATTAATTCTGTATCTCTTAATTTGGCACAACCACTATTAAATCTGTGTTATACTAAGTTATATTTCGAGATAAAGAGGAGTTAATTGGGTGGTATGATTAAAAAAATTAAGAGCAACAGACATTTATTTATTGTTTTATTTTGTATTTTTGGTTTTATGCTTCTTTTAAATAGTATGTCTCCTTTGGTACACGACGATTATTACTATTTTGTAAAGACCTCAAGCATAAAAACAATTTTGTTTGATGAGTATCAACAATATATGACTTGGACTGGGAGATCGGTAGTCCATATTATTTTTCGTTTTTTTACTAAACTTCCAAAAATATATTTTAATGTGTATAATTCTTGCATGTTTTCCCTATTGGTTTATCAAATTATTATGTTTTCTTCCATAGTAAAAGAGCGAACTACTAAGAATGTTTATCTAAAAGCGTTTATCATCTTTGCATTAATGTGGACATTTACCCCAGCTTTCAATAATGTTTACTTATGGTTGGCTGGTTCTGTAAATTATCTCACTGCAATGGTGATTATGTTATCTTTTATTCTGGTTTATCATCGATATATAGCAGAATCTGAAGAACAAAATAATAGTCTTTTTAAAACAATAGGCATGCTTCTTTTAGGTATAGTAGCTGGTTGGTGTAACGAAAATACCTCCGGAGGAACGTTGTTCATTGTTATAGCATATACTGTTCTTTCCTATTTTTATAAGAAGAAAAAAATTGAAAAATGGATGATCGCAGGTATTGTTGGAAATATTGTAGGTTTTCTTTTTATGGTTATGGCACCTGGGAACGATATCAGAGCGACTTATTTTCATAGAAGTACGCTTTCAACTGCTTGGAAAATTCTTGATGCAATCCCTGCAATCAGTCATGCGTTACAGGATAATGCCATGTTCCCTCTAACGATAGGATTAGCTTTGCTTGTTTTATCATACTTAAATAGTAGTTTTACACTTAGTAATATTCTAAGTTCGTTATTTTTCGTGGGAGGTATATTGACAATAGGAGTGCTTGCAATTTCTCCAACTGCATTATCTTGGTCTAGATCTTATTTTGGAGGAGTTATTTTTCTTTTCATATCTATAGTAATTAGTCTTTTTGAATTATTAACAAATTTTGATAGAAGCAATAAAGTTGTTTTTTCTATGATTTTCAGTTATTTACTAGTTAGTTTTTTATTATTGTTTTTCAATGGAACTGCAGACATCTATAAAAATTATGTAAGTTATAGTCGCCAAACTGAATCCATTAAAAAGCAAATGAAGAGTGGTGAAATGGATATAGTTGTTCCACCATTAAATTATAAGACACAAACAATTTATCCAGTTCACAATGATGGTGATATTACTATGGATAAGAATAACGAGAGAAATAGAAGCGTTGCTGCATATTGGGGAGTAAACAGTATTCGACTAGAAGAAAAAACAGAATAGTAGATTTAAGTATTTTTCTTTTCATATATGAATGTTCGGACACGATTTAGGTCGTGTCTTTTTGTTTCCATATAATTTTAGTATGAATCAAAAAAAAGTTGAGTGGGACCCAATGAAAAATCAGCGTGAGAGATGAATCTTTCGGACTTGAAAATGAGCTTGAATAAATTTCATTTAACGAAAACTACCGAAAATAAAAAATGCCTAAATCCTTTTAAAATAAGGATTTAGGCATTTAGTGAAATCTACCGAAATCTCACAATGGAGACGGCGGGAGTCGAACCCGCGTCCAAACACATCGCCACTTAAAAATCTACGTTCATAGTCAACTCATTTGTGGTTTCGCTTTACAGCTTGCCGAGTGACAGGCATTCTGTATCGCTAGTCTGATGATCTCTTTAACAACTTACAGACGGAAAGTTGTCACGTATCCCACTAAATTTGAGACCCTTACTCGAGCACATGGGCGATGCCGAGAGGATCTACGCTAACTGTTTTTAGGCAGCTAAAGCGTAAGAGTTGTTTTCGTTTTTAGCAGTTATATTTAACTGTAACGTTTTAACGTAGACGTAACCTACGAAACGCAATTCAAGCTCAAACTGTGCCTGTCGAATCCGTAACGTCCCCGTTATAAACAAGGGTTACGTGTATTTTTCATACAATTTATATTATAGCACAAAATTGAATTTTTTCAACGAGAAACGATTACGGAAAAAGCAAATCGTCCGAAGTATCAAGAGATGATTCTCAATAGCTAATACTGTAAAAAATCATCTCTCAGTTACTCGGAAATATACATCGTATTTCGATTAAAAATCAAATCAAGTCAAAATGTTTGAGCGCATGAACGATTCCGCCCTCAGTGTTTTTCTTTGTAATAAAAGTGGATAGTTCTTTGAGATCATTGTAAGCATTGCCCATCGCGATCTTGTTGTCACATGCTTCTAACAGTGCAAAGTCATTTGGTCCATCACCAAATCCAAATGTAGGCACATCAACAAGGTTTAATTCTTGTTTTAGACGTTTCACTCCTGCGCCTTTCGAGATTCCTTTTTTGACCGTGTCAATCGAGTAAGGACCATTTCGATAAAAAGTCAGATCAGGAAATTGTTCATGATAATATTCATCCCCAGATTGAGAGAGGATAAGTAACATATTGATTGGATGATCCAAATAAGCTTGCGGATTGATTTCTGGTACATTTGAATGGATAAAGTTATAGGCATCAATCATCGTTTGTGTGTGTGCAGTACACCAAATATGTTGATGGTTATAAAATGAGAGCTGGTGCCCTTGTATTTGGACATGTTCGAGCATCTTTTGACAGTCTTCAGTTGCGATTATTTCAGAATGAACTTCTTGACCATCCACGCTGATGTAAGAACCATTCATCGTAACTGCAGAGGAAATACCAGCATCTGACATGATATGTTTGATTTCAGCTTCAGTTCGTCCAGTTGCTATGACTGGCAGGACGTTATTTGCCTGTAGTGCTTGCATTGCTTCGGCCACTTCTGGTGTGATTTTTGATTGAGCATCTAACAGTGTTCCATCAAGATCAAAAAAAGTAATTGCACGATAATTTGACACAAAAAAAACCCCTTTTTTATTCGATTACCCCTATCTTAACAAAGAATGAACAAAAGACAAACCTTTCGTGAAGAATTACCGAATATATTGGTTCAAGTTAATTTTTAGAGTATACTAGAAAGAGAGATTTAGGAGGGATCATATGATTTTTTTAGTTGTCGGAGTATTTTTGACTATCCTAGGTTGCTTGTTTCTTTTTATCCCTTCTAAAGGGAATCTGCCTTTTTATGGTTACCACTCACCGCGTGCCACAAAATCCGATGTTCACTGGCGGTTAGCACAAAAAACAAGTGGAAAATATTTTTTTATTTTCGGTTTATTGATGGCCTTGATCGGCTATTTACTAAAATTAACTGGACAGACAAACTATTTTATAATCGAGATGTTGGTTTTAGTTTTTCCAATTATGCCGATTTTTATCTTAACTGAAAAAAAATTACAAGAACTCGATGATAGTATTGGAGGAAATAAAAAATGAATATTTTAATGATAGAAGATAATCAATCCGTATCTGAAATGATGCAGATGTTTTTTTTGAATGAAGGATGGGAAGCAACTTTTAAATATGACGGAAAAGAAGGTCTAGATGCTTTTTTAGAAAGACCGAATTACTGGGACATGATCACTTTAGACCTGAACTTGCCAACGATGGATGGTATGCTTGTTGGAAGAGAAATTCGGAAAGTCTCTAGTACAGTTCCGATCATTATGTTAACAGCTCGTGATTCTGAAAGTGACCAGGTTATTGGATTAGAGATGGGCGCAGATGACTACGTGACCAAACCTTTTAGCCCACTAACTTTGATTGCCCGAATGAAAGCTTTACACCGTCGTAGTGAATTGGTAGAGGTAAAAGAAGAAACAAACAACTCGGACGATCACTTCGATATCGAAACAGATCACTTTAAGATGAATACAAAAACACGTGAAGCTTATTTAAATAAAGCACCAATCGAAGGTTTGACACCGAAAGAGTTTGATCTACTATTTACACTAGCTAAAAAACCACGCCAAGTATTTTCTCGGGAACAATTACTGGAATTAGTGTGGGATTATCAATACTTTGGTGATGAACGAACGGTTGATGCGCATATCAAAAAGCTTCGACAAAAAATCGAAAAGGTTGGACCACAAGTCATTCAAACGGTTTGGGGCGTAGGTTATAAATTTGATGATTCTGGTGTGGCCTAATGCGCTATCTTTACCAGCAGTTATTAGCCTTTTGCGGAATGATCGCGATGATCATTTTGATCGTAGGTGTTTCTTTTACGCAACTGACTAAGCAAACCATTGAAGAAAATAATTACCAACAACTTTTTGGCTATGCAGAATCTGTCGAGAAGACAACACAGACATACACAGACACGTTTCCTCAATTAAGCCAAGATCAAGCGTTTCAAAATGCATTATTATTAACGGAACAAGTCTTATCAGAACAAAATGTCAATTTTATTTTTATCGATAAGAACGAACGGGTCATTTATCCTACTGATAATGTGGTATTGAACTTTACGATTAAAGCGGAACAATGGGATAATCTGCGTCATGGAAGACAAGTAAAATTTACCTCCAACAAAAATATACTAGGACAAAATCAAGCGACGTCTTATGCCTTAGTACCTTTTAATTTAAATCATGAATTTTATGGTGGCTTGGTTGTTAGTCAACCGGCTAAAAATATCGATAATAGTGTTCGGTCGGTCACATTGAATCTGTTTAAAGGTTTTATTTTTTCAAGTATTGTTGCTATATTAGCGAGTTATGCGTTTGCTGCTTTTCAGGTTAAAAGGATCAATCGTTTACGTAATGCAACGAAAGAAGTCACGAATGGAAATTTTGATGTCCAATTGCCAGTTCATGATAAAGATGAATTTGATGAATTAGCGGATGACTTCAACAAAATGACGAATTCTTTAAAAGAATCTCAGGCTGAAATCGAAGAGCAAGAAAACCGCCGAAGACAATTTATGGCAGATGCTTCTCACGAAATGCGTACGCCGCTAACCACAATCAACGGGTTACTTGAAGGTCTAAAATATAATGCAATTCCTGAAGACCAAAGAGAAAATGCGATCAACTTGATGAAAAATGAAACAGAACGACTGATACGCTTAGTTAACGAAAATCTAGACTATGAAAAAATCAGAACCAATCAAATCAGTATGGTTATTAAAAGATTCAATGGTACAGAAACATTGAAAAATATTGTGGCACAGCTTGAAACAAAAGCAGAAGCTGCAGGGAATGTTTTAGTTTTACAAGCAGAAGACGATGTGGAAGTGTATGCAGACTATGACCGATTTGTGCAAATCATGGTGAATATCATCCAAAATGCGATTCAATTTACAGAAAATGGAACGATCACGATCTCTTTAGAAAAAGGTTATCTAGAAACGATTATCCGAATTAAGGATACAGGTATCGGAATGACTGAACAACAAATGAAGAGTATTTGGGACCGTTATTATAAAGTTGATCCCTCAAGAAAGAATACAAAATACGGGGAATCAGGTCTAGGACTTCCAATCGTTCAACAGCTAGTTCGGCTTCATAAAGGAAAACTGGAAGTAGAAAGCGAACTGGGGACAGGAACAACATTTACAGTTAAATTACCAGATGTAGAAATAAAATAAACAAAGAGACTGATCCGAAAATTGGTTCAGTCTCTTTTAGTATCCCTAAAAACGAATAAACGGCGTTCAAGAAGCAATTCCTCAACAATAAGCGCTTCTTTCACAGCCTCTTGCTAAACGGCGTTCAAGAAACAACTCCTCAACAATTAAGAGAGGAGCTAAATAGTGTTCAAAGAGCTGATCTTCGGCAATAAGGATGAAACTCTCAAAACATAGGAAGCTGTGAGTTTCATCCTTATTACATAGGTTGAGTTGCTCTTTCCACGACCTCTTTTTATCGTTCATCATAGATTTGGTCGACATACTGACTATGAGCAATGGTTTCATCATGAGTCAGTAATAGAATGGCGATTTTTTTGTTTTTGACTAGATAATCAAATAGATCAAGAATTTCTTGTGCTTCAATTACTTTAAGTTCATCCAGCACTTCTTCAATGATGAGTTTGTCTTTTTTAGCAAGTAACGCATGCAACAATTGAAGTTTGATTTTATCAAAAAGAGAGAGTTGATCAGGTTCTCTGTTAAGAAGTGCTGGATCAATCTTGAGCATTTCTTGAAAAGATAAACGTTCTTTTTTATTTTCAGATAAATTCAGTAGTACTTGATCTTTGGTTTTTAAATAAGGGAAGAGAGGCCAATCTTTTTGGACGATAAGTAATTGTTTGGGACTCGATACAATCGCTTGCTCTTTTAGCGCTGTTAATAGTTCTTCTTGTTTTGCTTTTGGGCAAAGAATAACAGCTAATTCTCCTAAAGACATTATTGGCTTACATGTATTCATGAAAGATCACCTTACCTTTTTTTAAACGTTGATAGAAAATCGTAAATTGTAAGAGACTAATGCATAGACTGATGGAGATAAGAAGGCCAACCGTTTGTAGGAAACTCTTAAACGTATCGAAGAAAAAAGCATCGTTTACAAAATCAATTTTAAAAAAAGTTTGTTGATCCATCGGTATGGCTAATGGTCGAGTAGTCGATATAAGTGAATGGGTGTCAGGCAATTCAAATAATCTTAGACTCCAAAAATTAAGATGTTGTAACAGTGCTTGATAAATGTTTTGAAAAAGCACAATTCCAATAAATAAGAGTGTGCAACAGATCAGTAATGGTAAGATCATTTGCCAGATGATCAAAAGAAAAATTCTAGTTTTCGATAAACCAGCTAAACGCCAGTTGATCAATTCACGTTGGTCTTGTTTTAATGTTCGCTGAAAGAAAAAGATAAATGCGCCAACAAACAAGAACAGTAACAACAAGATCAGCTCGACATAAAATTGTTTCACTGATAGAAAAGACGGAAAGTGTACTTTTAAGGACGTCGTGTCCAAGAAACTAAGACGATCTTCAATTTGTGCATAAAGTGTTGATTGTAAATGATATAAGTTACACACAAGCATCAATAAAAAAGCAGTGACACTTGTAAATAAGCAACTAAAGAGTGTCTGTTTTTTATAATAACGCATTCTTGCAACTGAATAGCGGAGTATTCTCATCACTTTCACCTCATTTTAAATTATAGAAAATGAATATGAATAAAGTATGAAATTCATATAGTAAAATCAGGAAATCCCTATTTTTTAATAAACGAAAATGACGATAAATCAACTGTTCCGCTATATTTTGTGAATAAAATCCAATGTTCATGGATGGTTCTAATACGTGAGTTTAAGCTCTATTTTCTAGAAAAACGCCAGAGTAACTCAAATTAAAGTGCATGAAAAAAGCTAAGAATTAACGAAAAACAAGAATTGGTTTTCGTCAATCTTAGCTTTTATAATCATTACTTCTATGGGCACGTAATCCTTTTGAAAGAAAGGCTAGCTATTTATCAGATTCAGAAGAAGGAACTGAATCACTCGTCTGTGTCCCATTTATTTGTTGGTAAGTTTTGGTTTCATATAGATCTTTTGTTGATTGGTTATTGTTTTGACTAAAGACACTTGTTGATTTGTCACCTAGTTCTTTTTCTTTTTCAAGCAACTGTTTCATGCCGTTTTTGTAATCAAATTGACTTGCTTCAATTGGGTCTAACCCAGTATCTGTAGAAAAGCGGAGTAAGTCACCATTGTTGATTTGATCTGAAACAGCTAACTGTTTATTCGCTTTTTCTTTCAATGCATCAATTTCATTTTGAACTTCTTGAGTCGGTTCTGTAATGGCTTGTCCGGTTTTGTTATCGTAAATCGTTCCGCCATAATAAGTGTATTTAGGAGTAATAAAATCACCATCACGGAAAGTAACAAGTTGATCATGTTGCTTAGAAAAGAGATCTTGTCCTAGCTGATTGTAATTTTTGGTATCTACTCCTAACAGATGGAGTAGAGTAGGTAATGCATCCACTTGTCCGCCATAGGTATGATTGATTCCACCATTTGTTTGTCCAGGAAGATGGATCATGTAGGGAACTCGTTGCATTTGTGCATTGTCAAAGTTGGTCCATGTATCACTGGTTTTACCCACTAGTTCCGCTAACGATTTATTTCTAGAGTTAGAAATTCCGTAGTGATCACCATAAAGGACGATGACAGAATTATCATAAAGACCACTAGCTTTCAAATAGTTGAAAAATTCTTCAACTGCTGTATCGAGATAATTCGCTGTTGCAAAGTATCCGTTGATCGTTTCATCATTTGTCGTAGCTAGCGGGAAGCCTGCTTCTTCGTTTGTGAACTTAGAATAAGGATAATGATTAGATACCGCAATAAATTTAGAATAAAAAGGTTGTTGTAAATGTTCTAAATATTGTACTGATTGTTGGAAGAACGGTTTATCATGCAATCCATATTGGAATGAATTGTCGTCATTGACATCATAATAAGAAGCATCAAAGAAATAGTTGTAACCTAATTTTTTATAGGTCTCATTACGATTCCAGAATGTACCAGCGTTACCATGGAAGGCAGCACTCGTATAACCTTGTGTCTGACTCAAAATATCAGGAGCAGCTTGGAAGGTATTCTTTCCACCTAATTGAGTGAATAACGATCCTTGATTTAAACCAAATAGTGAATTTTCAAATAAGGTTTCAGCATCACTGGTTTTACCTGCTTTAACTTGATGGAAGAAATTGTCAAAGCTAAATGTACTGTTACTATGATATAAACTATTCAGAAATGGCGTTACTTCATGTTCTACACCATTGGCATCTTTTAGTTTATAGTCGATCAAGAATTGTTGGAAACTTTCTAAATGGATATAAATCACATTTTTTCCTTTAGCAATACCAAATGTTTCATCATTTGGTTCAGCATAGTGATCTTTGATATAACTTTCTACTTCTTTCAGATCATTAGGACTTGCTTCTGCTCGTACTTGGTTCGTTTGGTAAGTCTGGATACCATCATAGACGGTAAACGCATTGATACCTAAATATTTGACTAAATAATCTCTAGAAAAAGTACGAGTCAATAATTCTGGGCGATCGGCTTCTGCTAAAAATAAATTTCCAGAAAAAATCATGACTGACAAAGTCGAGATCGCAAAAGCCATTCGTGCACGAATCGGTTGTGGATCCATTTTGATTTTTTTGGTTATCAATAATGCAGCGACAATGATAAAGTCGATCCAATAAAGGACGTCATATGGTCTAAATAAGCGAATAGCACTTTCTCCAAGCCCGCTAGCTACTTTTCCTGCCCCCAAGATGGTATTGATCGTAATAAAATCCGTAAACTCACGATAATAAGTTACGTTGGAGAACACCAGTAAAGTCAATAGGAAATAAATGACCATCATTGTAATATAAGACGCTTTCGTCCGTCTCACATATAACGCAATCCCCATTAACAACAACGTGGTAGCGATCGGATTGATAAACAGTATAAAGTATTGTATGCCACTTTCGATGCCTAAATTGAAATCAAACAAATAGGCAAAAATTGTTTTTAGCCAAAGTAAAACAGCTAATAAAGAAAAAAATCCGAGCCTTTTATTCAAAAAGGCGGGTGTTTTTATTCGTCTCAATGTAATCTCCCTTTCCCCACTCTTCTCATTTACAGAGTGTTATGAAGTTATGATTGCTCAAACTACATATTCCATCCTATTTTACTAGTACGCAAATCCAGTGTCAATCGAAACCAAACGCTTACACCGGTGATTAAGGATTTCTTATTCTTTTGTGAACGCTAGCACTAAGACAGCCTGCTTAATATTTGGTATACTGATTAATGATAAAGGTAAAGTAGGTGAGTCAATGAAAGTACAAATTAAGAAAAAAGCAGGAAATCGTATCAAGAACGGTTATCCATTGATTCAAAAGGAAGATTTGGTTCAGTCGTACAATGAAACCACGCAGTGGATCGAATTGGTTGATCAACAAGATAATTTCTTAGCTAAGGGCTATTTAGGTAAACAAAACAAAGGAATCGGTTGGGTTTTGAGTCAACAAAATGAAACGTTTGACCAGGCATTTTTTGAGAAAAAGTTTTCTGAAGCTAAAGCAAAAAGACAAGCTTTTTTCATAGATGAACAAACAACAGCATTTCGTTTATTTAACGGAGAAGGGGATGGCATCGGAGGTCTGATCATTGATTATTATGAACATTATGCAGTATTTTCTTGGTATAATGAAACTCTTTATACTTACCGCCATTTGCTCTTCTCAGCGTTTCAACAAGTTTATCCTGAGATAAAGGGTGCTTACGAAAAAATCCGTTTTGAAACAAATGAATTTCCTGAAAGTCAGTATGTTTATGGAGAAACAGCTCCTGAACCTTTAATCATCAAAGAAAATGGCGTCTCTTACGCCACTTATTTGAATGAAGGGCTGATGACAGGCATCTTTTTAGATCAAAAAGAAGTCAGAGGAGCTTTGATCGATGGACTTGGTCTAGGAAAGTCTGTTTTGAATATGTTTAGCTATACTGGGGCTTTTTCAGTTGCGGCAGCAATGGGTGGTGCTTTGGAGACCACGAGTGTTGACTTAGCAAAGCGAAGTTTGAAAAAAACACAGGAACAATTTGAAATCAACGGTTTGGATCTTCAGACACAAAAAATCATTGTGATGGATGTTTTTGCCTATTTTAAATATGCTAAAAGAAAGCAGCTGACCTATGATCTCATTGTGCTTGACCCTCCAAGTTTTGCGAGAAACAAAAAGAAAGTGTTCCGAGTAGCCAAAGATTATGGCGAATTGGTTAAAGATAGCTTGGCTATTTTATCGGACGAGGGAACGCTTATGGCTTCAACGAACGCAGCTAACGTGAGTACCGATCAGTTCAAAAAAATGATTGAAAATGAACTAATGCTAGCCAATGTTGAATATGAAGAAATCACTCGTTTTCGATTACCACAAGATTTCCAAACCATTGAAGCCTTTCCAGAAGGGGATTATTTAAAAGTATTTATCTATCAAATTAGGAAATAAGGGGGGGAGGACAGATGGTGCAAGTGAAAGGACTAAACTTAGGAAAAGGACATCCTAAAATTTGTGCGCCAATGATCGGAGACACTCGTGAAGAACTTTTGCGAGAAGCAATTTTAGCCAAAGAAGCTGGTGCTGATTTAGTGGAGTGGCGAATTGATTATTATGAAGATGTCTTTCAATATGAAAAAGTCACAGAAACGTTGGTACTGATCCATGAGATGCTCGACGGGTTACCGGTGCTTTTCACTTTTAGAACAATAGCAGAAGGTGGCAAACGAGATATAACGATCCGAGCATATCACGAGTTGTACCTACAGATGATCCGCTCTGGTTTAGTCGATATGGTTGATTTAGAATTAGACAAAATTGAAAGCCTTGAAAAAGAGTTGTTAGCAGAAATCAAACAGCGCAACATCCCGATGATTATCAGCAGTCATAATTTTAAAGAGACCCCAGCTGATCCAGTCTTATTGTATCAATTGAATATGATGGAACATCTTGGTGCAGATATCGGTAAAATAGCGGTAATGCCCCATAACGAACGAGATGTGTTACGTTTGATGGAGCTAACGAGACGGGCAGGAGCGTTTGTGTCCATGCCTCTGATTACAATGTCAATGGGACAGCTCGGAATGATTTCGCGCTTATCGGGAAATTTGACTGGTTCGGTCATGACCTTTGGTGCGTTAACCTCTGAAAAAGCATCAGCACCTGGACAAATCACTGTAAAGGAACTAAAATCAATAATCAAATTATTAAATTGAAACAATCTAATTTGAAGGTGAAAATGTTGGCAAAGAAAAAACAAGTGAAAACAAATGCGATCCGCTTAGTAGAACAAAAGAAAATCAAGTATACTGAACATGAGTATGCTTGGGATGAAGCACATTTAAGTGCATCTTCTGTCGCTGAGCAACTTTCTGAAAGTGAACACCGCATTTATAAAACACTCGTAGCGGTTGGAAACAAAACAGGAACGATCGTAGCGGTCATTCCTGGTAATCGAGAGTTAGATCTAAAAAAATTAGCAAGAGTATCTGGAAACAAAAAAGTAGAAATGTTACATCTGAAAGACTTAGAAGCTACCACTGGTTATATTCGTGGTGGTTGCTCGCCAATTGGGATGAAGAAATTATTTCCTACTTATTTAGAACAAACAGCACAATCACAAGAAACGATCATTGTATCAGCAGGAAAAAGAGGACACCAAATGGAGCTAGCACCTCAAGCCATTTGTGATTTAACTAAAGGGACTTTTGCTGATCTTGTACTGTGATGCAGTCGGCAATTCATCAGTTTATCAACTAAAAAAAGAAAAAACAGTAACGAAAAGAGTAAGACATCTTCTACTCCCTTCGTTACTGTTTTCGTTTAATCAGCTAAGAAAAGCGGCATTCATTCCTGCTACATGTCCAGTTGCAAAAGCCGCAGTAATATTGAAACCACCAGTATACCCATTAACATCTAACAGTTCACCAGCAAAAAATAATCCATTGACCAATTTGCTTTCTAATGTTTTTGGATTGATCTCTTTTAGTGAAACGCCACCACCAGTCACAAAAGACTTTTCGATGGCAAAAGTTTTGGTTATTTTGAAAGAAAAACTTTTGCAAAGCTCCGCAAATTGTTGGATCTCTTTTTCTGTCGTTTGACTACCAGTTTGTTCCGTTAATCCACTTTTTTCAAGGAAAAAGAGAAGCAAGCGTTCAGGTAAAAAGCCATGCCAAGCATTACTCAATGTTTTCTTCGATTGTTGGCTTTTAGCAGTCAATTCGTTGATCAATTCTTGAAGCGAACGATTCGGAAAACAGTCTAAGACGACCGTGACAGGTTCTCCAGTCGTTTGCAACTCTTGATTGATGAAACTTGAACATCTCAATGCCGCAGGTCCAGAAATCCCAAAATGCGTGAAAAGCAAGTCCATAACATGTTCGGTGATGACTTTACCTTTCTTGTTTAATACGCTTAAAGAAATATCTTGTAAAGATAATCCTTGCAAGGTTTTATCCTTGATAAAAGTTTCTTCAGAAACCAGTGGAGATTCTGTTGCATACAAGGGAGTGACAGTGTGACCGACTTTTTTAACGATTTTATAGCCATCACCTGTAGAACCAGTCGACGGATAGGTTCGCCCCCCAGTAGTTAATACGACACAAGAGGATTGAAATTCTTCAAATTCCGTTCGTACGCCATAGATTTTTCCATCGCTATGCACTAATTTTTCGACTCGAGTGCCAAAGAGCATCGTAACATTTAATTCATTTAAACGATGGATCAAGGCTTCGATAATCGTTTTTGACTTATTCGTCACAGGGAACATCCGACCATGATCTTCTTCTTTTAGATGAACACCTTGAGATTCGAAAAATTCCATGATATCAAAATTATTCCATTGGGAAAATGTACTGTATAAAAATTTGCCATTTCCAGGAATATGAGCAATCAAATCATCAACTGGACGGTTATTCGTGACATTACATCTTCCGCCACCTGTCATTAATAATTTTTTTCCAGCTTTTTTATTTTTTTCAATTAAGAGAACCTTTGCGCCATATTCAGCCGCACTAATTGCAGCCATCATACCACTAGTTCCAGCACCGACTACAATCACATCATAGGTTGTTTCCATTTCCTCACCTCAGAGAAAGTGTAGCATATTTATGAAAAGAAAGCAGGAAATGTTTTGAGCATCTAATAAAAATAGGCTAAAATAAAAGAAGATTATAAAAGGAGTGTGAAACAATGACAAACGCAACAGAATACGTCCAACGAATTCAAAATAATATTCATCAAAAAGACACAGGACAAGTCGAATTTTTACAAGCCATTGATGAATTTATGCCTTCAGCTACTCAATTTTTAGAAAAACATCCTGAATACATCAAACGTAATATTTTAGGATTGTTGTCAGAACCAGAAAGAATCATTCAATTTCGCGTGCCGTGGCAAGATGACGAAGGAAACTGGCAAGTCAATCGTGGATACCGCATTCAGTACAATTCAGCAATCGGCCCTTATAAAGGTGGGTTGAGATTCCATCCGAGTGTGAATTTAAGTATTCTTAAATTCCTAGCTTTTGAACAAATTTTCAAAAATAGTCTAACTGGTCTACCAATCGGTGGAGGAAAAGGCGGAAGTGACTTTGATCCAAAAGGAAAATCAGACGATGAAATCATGCGTTTTTGTCAAAGTTTCATGCTGGAGCTATCCAAGCATATCGGTCCATCCATCGATGTACCTGCTGGAGATATCGGAGTCGGTGCCAGAGAAATCGGTTATTTGTTTGGAGAATATAAACGATTAAAACAATATGATGCCGGTGTCCTTACTGGAAAACCATTAGATTTTTGGGGAAGTAAGATTCGTACGGAAGCAACTGGTTACGGATTGGTTTATTATGTCAAACATCTTTTACAAGCAGAAAAAGACTCTTTTGAAGGAAAAACAGTTCTGGTATCTGGTAGCGGAAACGTTGCCATCTATGCTATTGAAAAAGTTCAAGAATTAGGTGGAAAAGTCATCACATGTTCTGATTCCAGTGGGTTTATCTATGATCCAGAAGGAATCGACCTGGCACTATTAAAAGAAGTCAAAGAAGAAAAAAGGGAACGGTTGACCGCTTATGCAGAAAAACGTGATTCTGCTGTCTATCATGCTGGTCAATCTGTCTGGACTTTGAAAGAAACTGCAGATATCGCTCTTCCTTGCGCTACTCAAAACGAGATAGACGAAACGCTTGCTAACAACTTGGTTGAATGTGGAGTGAAAATCATCGCAGAAGGCGCAAACATGCCATGTACTCTTGAAGCTGTCAATGTTTTTGAAAAAGCCAATGTGTGGTATTGTCCTGGGAAAGCAGCTAATGCCGGCGGTGTCGCTGTCTCAGCATTAGAAATGAGTCAAAATGCTCAACGATTGTCTTGGGAAAGTGAACAAGTGGATCGCCAATTAGATGAAATCATGAAAAATATTTATCAAACGTGTCGCCAAACGGCAGCAGCTTATGGCAATGAAAAAAATCTATTGCTAGGAGCAAATGTTGCAGGTTTTGAAAAAGTAGCGAAAGTGATGTATGCGCAAGGATTAGTTTAGTGTTTGAAATTTTCTTGTAAATATTAGCTTCAATTCATTTATTTGCTTGAAAAATTATAAAAAAAAACGTAAAGTATAAGCTGTATATTGATCTTTTAAAGGAGGAATAAAAAATGGCACATATTCATTTTGATTATTCAAAAGTAGCACCATTTGTTAATGAACATGAGTTAGGTTACATGCAAAGCCAAGTATCAATGGCAGATAAAGTATTACGTGAAGGTACAGGCGCAGGAAGTGATTTCCGTGGTTGGATCGATCTACCTACTAATTACGACAAAGAAGAATTTGCTCGTATCAAAGAAGCAGCGAAAAAAATCCAATCTGATTCTGAAGTTTTAGTAGTTATCGGAATCGGTGGTTCTTACCTAGGCGCTCGTGCAGCAATCGATTTCTTAAACCACACTTTCTTCAATTTATTAGATGGTGAACAACGTAAAGCACCACAAATTTTCTTTGCAGGAAACTCAATCAGCTCAACTTATATCGCTGATTTGATTGAAGTAATCGGAGATCGTGACTTCTCAGTAAACGTGATTTCAAAATCAGGTACAACGACTGAACCAGCTATCGCATTCCGTGTCTTCAAAGAATTACTTGTTAAAAAATATGGTCAAGAAGAAGCGAATAAACGTATTTATGCAACAACTGATAAAGCAAAAGGTGCAGTTAAAGTAGAAGCCGACGCAGAAGGTTGGGAAACATTCGTGATTCCTGATGACATCGGTGGACGATTCTCTGTCTTAACAGCAGTAGGATTACTACCAATCGCTGTTAGTGGAGCAGATATCGATGCGTTGATGCAAGGAGCTGCAGATGCAAGCAAAGCTTATTCAAGTGATAAACTAGAAGAAAACGAAGCTTATCAATATGCAGCAATGCGTAACATCCTTTACCGTAAAGGGAAAGTAACTGAATTATTGATCAACTATGAACCAGGAATGCAATATTTCTCTGAATGGTGGAAACAATTATACGGTGAATCAGAAGGTAAAGACCAAAAAGGAATCTACCCTTCAAGTGCGAACTTCTCAACTGACTTACATTCACTAGGTCAATATATTCAAGAAGGACGCCGTAACATCTTTGAAACGATCGTTAAAGTTGAAAAACCACGTAAATCAATTACAATTCCAGAACAAGCTGAAGACCTAGATGGTTTAGGATACTTGGAAGGAAAAGAAGTAGATTTCGTCAATACAAAAGCTTTTGAAGGAACTTTATTGGCTCATACAGATGGCGACGTACCAAACTTATTAGTTAAAATTCCAGAAATGGATGCTTACACATTAGGTTATACAATGTACTTCTTTGAAATTGCTGTAGGTATTTCAGGTTACTTAAATGGAATTAACCCATTTGACCAACCTGGTGTTGAAGCATATAAGAAAAACATGTTCGCACTTCTAGGCAAACCAGGCTTTGAAGACCTTGCCAAAGAATTGAACGAACGTTTGTAATATAAGGTTTTTAGTCAGATTTAAAAAAATAGTGATAGAAACATGTTCGCTTGAAAATAAAACTAGTGATAGCTTTAGTGATAGTGAAAGTAAAAAAGCGCTCAATTTGAGTGCTTTTTTATTTGCTCTTCTATATAGTTTTCTAATTGGTTCATTGATCTTTTTTTCACTTCGGGAGAAATATGGGCATAGACTTGTGTAGTAGAAACATCTTTATGTCCTAAAAAATCTTTGATATCTTCTAAAGGTATTCCTGCTTGTCTCGTTCTAGCTGCAAAAGTATGTCTACCATCATGCACAGTTATGTGGGGGAGATTGGCACGTTTTTCAATTCTATGAGAAGCACCGTTAACGGTTCGATCTCTTATTGGAATACCTTTATTTTTACCGTAAGTATTTATAAAAATAAATGCTTCGTGGTCATCTGTTTCAGGTAAAAAACCAAATTTTTTTATTACTTGATTTCTTAAAGTCAATAAGGCTTTCTTTACTCGTTTTGTCATAGGCAATGATCGTGTACCAGATGGGGTTTTTGTGTCATCTGTAATAATTAAACCTTTGTTAGGTCCTTTTTCAGCAGCCCCAAGTCGTTCACGATTGATATTAAGTGTATTCTGAGAAAAATCAATATCAGCCCATTGTAGCCCTAAAGCTTCTGATTTTCGCAATCCTTGATCAAATATAATAAGAAAAAAGGGATACCATATAAATGATTTCTCTTTTTTGGCAAATTCGAGAAATAGTTCAGATTGATCAAAAGTATAATATTTAACTTTCTTTTTATCAGATAGATTTCTTGGAAACTCAACAAAACTAGTAGGGTTATTCTTTATATATCCTAACTGAATAGCTTTTTTGAAAGCATTGCTAAGAGTGGCATTGATACTTTTGGCTGTTGTTACTGAGAGACCTTCCTTAGTTCTAACTAAACCCTTTTTAGTAAGTAACTGATTGATGAATCTTTGATGATCAGCTCTAGTATATTTATCTAGTTTATATTTTCCAATATATGGATTGATGTACATTTTTATATTTGCCCTATGAACTATTCTTGTTCCTTCTTTAACATTCATTTTATAGTTATTAATCCAATCGTCCATGAATTTTTCTATAGTTAATTTCTTAGGGTTATTTTGTATATATTCTTCAGAAGCTATTTGTCCCTCAATGATTTTTGCGAATTTTTCAGCTTCTTCAAAACTTTTAAATCCTTTTTTATGAATTTTTCTTTGTAACTTTGTCCCGGGATCAATCCCATTTGATACATAGACTTCATAACGGTAATCTTTTGATTTTTTTAAATAGTACTTTTTAATGGAGGCCATTAAAATCAATCCTTTCGTAATTCATGCCCAATAGTAAGATATTTCAAGTTGGGTATATTTATTAAAATGTGTATTTAGATAAGATTCGTACTAATAAAAATAAAATACGAACTTATGTTCTTTTATATCTAAAAAGAAAAGCCCGAAGGCTATTCTTTTTATTGAAGTTTGAAGAATAATTTAGTATTAAAATCATTAAATTCTATTAATGTATCATCACCAGTTGGAACTAATATTCCTACTTTTCCAGTTTGAGTTCCTCCCTCATATAAATCCTTGTAGCCGAATTCTTCACCATCATTTAAAGTAGCATAAGCTTCTTGTGATACTTCTTCACCATTGGAACTTACAGGTGTAAAGTTAGGCATTACATAATAAGGATCGTCTTGACTCCCCTTATTCAATTTCATAACTACGTCAAATATTACCCATTCTTTCCCCGCAGGAGGAGTTTCATTGAATTGATTTGCACTCGTTAGATAGTTCATTGCTTCTTGCCCTCGGATAACGTTTGATACAGTCATCGATACATTTGTTTCAATTTTACTTCCATCTTCAGTATAATATTGAGTATCAAAAGTTGCAGTTGTACCCACCGGTACAGGGTTACTGCGTTTTCCAATTGGCTGTTTCAATTTTTTCAGATGAAGCAGTTTCCCTCGTTGAAGAATTAGTGGAAAGTTCTATTGAGCTTGTACTTAAACTAACGGTATCTTCTTTTTTTCCCTCACAAGCTGCTAATAAAATTACTGATGATAAAACAAAACCTAACATAATACTTTTTTTCATTTTTTTCCTCCAAAAATAAAATAATTTACTCCCACTTAATGGCAAGCAGTGATAGCCGCCAATTAAATTAAAAATCTATACACGCTTTCAGGAAGCCCATACAAATTTGTTAATTCCTCGACTTTTCTAGGGTATTTATCGTTGTCTTCTTTATAAAGAGAAACAATGAGATTAGCGGCAAAGCAATTCGCTTCGCTTTCTGATTTGCTTCTGGATGTTCGTGTGGATACATAATAGCTAGATAACCCACGATGAAATATAGCGTGACCAAGTTCGTGAGCGCAAATATAGAACCGTTCTTCAGAATACTTCAGTTCGTGATTTAGAAGAATAATTGAGCGTCCTAATAATTCTTGAAATTGCCCCTTTGGGTTATTCAAAAAGGGAACATATCTAATTTGAATATCCATTTTTTCACAAATAGTAAAGGGATTAGCAGAATTATATTTTTGTTTTAGTCTACCGACTAGACTAATTACGTCCATCTCCATAGAAAATCACTTCTCTTTACTTTTGTCTTCTTTTCTAAATTCCCAAAATAGACCAGTTAAAACATCTTTTACCCGTTGTTTCTCTTCATCTGTTAATGTTTCACCACCATAAGCCATGTTAACGTTGGAATCGAGCATTTTATCTAACTCAATTAAATCATTTTCATCGGCCCATTTTGGCGTTTTATTTCTTCCTAATAAATAATCAGTTGTAACATCAAAAATATTAGCTAAAGATTGAAGAATAGAAAAGTCAGGCTCTCTCTTTCCACTTTCATAGGCTGTATAAGCAGGGCGAGTAATTCCTAACTTATCAGCAACTTCTTGTTGTGTCATTTTCTTTGAAAGCCTCAATTCTTTGATTTTTTCTGGAAACATTTAGACACCCACTTTCTATATAAAGGGTAACATGCTGTTACGTATAAATGAATCGAAAAACAAGTAACTTTTTGTTACTTATTTCATTGACAAGTAACCATATGTTACTTATAATGTGTTTGTAACGAAATGACACATAAATAGGAGGTATATGATGAGGAAATGGCTAATTGAAAAAAGAGAGCAACAAAATCTAACTCAAGAAAAAGTAGCTAAAAGATCAGGAATTCAGCGTTCTTATTATAGTATGATTGAGAGTGGCAAGAGAAGTCCTAGTCCATATGTAGCTATGAAAATTGCTACTGTTTTATCCTTTGATTGGACTATTTTTTTTAACTATCAAAGTAACAAAATGACACATAACGAGGCGATCAAATAAAAAAGAACAATAAAGATTTTCTTGAAGGTAAATTTTGTACGATAGTTTTGTCAATATTACTTTCTATTATTGTTTCAATTGTTTACCAAATATTAGTTAACTAAAAAAGGAGTGCTTTTTATGTCACGCCGAGAAAAAATAAACATCGTATTTGATGCAAAAGCTAGACTAGTTCACGTCATCAAGTGTGCTACAGATGATCAACTTAATCGTTTAGTTGAAGAAGTTCAAAAAGAGCTTGAACGTGAATTAGACGAAGCAGCTTTCGTTTGATTCTTTAAATGAATAGTACAAAAAAATTACTCGTATTGATATATGGGCGAATAAGAAATTGAGGTGTTTAAACTGTTAAAACAATCAGCTGTCATTCGAGAATCATTAATCAAGGTGATAAATAAGAGTGGCAAAATGAAGAAAGAAATAGCAAAGCAAGTTAATGTATCTCAACAGTCATTGAGTGATTGGACAACGCCACATAATACTAAGCCTGTGACGTTAGAAAATGCTCAAGCTTTAACTGATCATTTTCGAGATTCAGATTTTACTCTCCATGTAATCCATAAATTTTTTGGATTATTTAAATCAATTGATGGAGATGTTTATAGAAGAGACCCCTCGTCACTAGATAAGCTTCAAATGATAGAATCCGATGAGCGAAAACAAAAGAAACAAGAAGTTGAAAAAATTCTTCTCAAAAATGAGGATTATTTAACCGCTGAGGATCGTCAGCAAATCATTTCATATGCATATGAGTTTTTAGACGAGATCATGATTGAAGTGACTCTTATCAGTGTACTATGCGAAATTCTTGGAATTGATATTCGTCAACTAAGCGAGCAGCGTTTAACTTATTGGATCAGTCAAGGATACATGAAAGGAGAATTAAAATGAAGATTTCACAAATGGAAAGAGTGGTCCCTTTAGTTCAAAAAAAGCAACCAAAAGAAAGAGTTTGGAAGAAAGCTAAAGACATTGCTGAATATTTCGGTGTCTCATTAGCTACTATTTCTAAATGGACGAATTCAAAAAATGATCCGTTACCTTCTCGAAGGGTTCGAGGTGTTTTGCAGTATGACTTCGAGTTAGTGAAGGAATGGGAAGAACGCAATACTAATTAGAAAGGAATGTGAAGCAATGAGAACGGTTTTTAAAATGACTGTCAAAAGCGCTTTGCTTATGTGTCTTGTAGCAATCATACTGACAAGTATCAACCCGGCATATGCGCTGATTTATTGGGGAACTTTAGTAGTTGTTACTGCTGTAAGAGAAAGTTTCAAAATGCCAACACAAAAAAGACCGACCAGCGATGGCCGTCGCTAATCGGTAACATAAAAAAACATAACTAAGGAGATTTTACCATATGAATCCAAAAATTAAAAATTTAATTGAAGAACTAATACATGAGTGTAACGAAAGTGATGTAGCCATCACTCTTGGGGCGATTGATCCAAGTGTAGATGAAGCAACTGTTGTATTTGGTGGAACATTTGCTTTGCAAACAATTGTACTAACACTAATGAACGATAAGTTTAAAGAAAGTATACGAACTAATGATTGCGATTGTCCTGCATGTAAGGCTACAAAGGAGATGATGTTTAATGAATGACTTTGCCTCATCGTTAGATCAATACCTAAATACTCCAGATTGGGGAAGACCACAAACTGAGGAGGATTAAGATGAGTAAATCAACTTTAGACATGAGCCATCAAGAATGGCTCGAAGACCGCAAAAGAGGTATTGGTGGTTCTGATGTCGCAACAGTACTTGGATTGAATAAATACAAATCCCCTTATCAATTATGGCTTGAGAAAACGGGTCAAATTGAATTAAAAGATTCAGAGAGCGAACCAGCTTATTGGGGCAATGTTTTAGAAGAAGTTGTTGCCAAAGAATTTCAAGAACGAACAGGCAAAAAGGTCCGTAGAAGAAACCAAGTGTTTGAACATCCGTTACATCCATTCTTAAGAGCAAATATCGATCGTGATGTAGTAGGAGAAAATGCCATTCTTGAATGTAAAACAGCGAATCAATTTTTTAGCAAAGAATGGGAAGGAGAAGAAGTGCCACTTAGTTATTTGTGTCAAGTGCAACATTACATGAATGTTTTGAACAAGGATTATTGTTATATCGCTGTGTTGATTGGTGGTCAAAGATTTATATGGAAACGAGTTGAACGAGATCAAGAACTGATTGACATCATCACAGAACGGTTAGTTGATTTTTGGGAAACGAACATTATCGGCGGAGAAGAGCCACTGATCGATGGAAGTAAAGCAACGTCAGATTTTCTAAAAGAGCGTTATTCAGAATTAGATTCAACTGAAATTATGCTTCATGCTGATTATGATGTTCTACTCGATCAAAAAGAAGAGTTACTCAAAAATAAGAAGGAACTAGAGAAGAGTATTCGACAAATCGACAATCAAATTATTCAGGAACTTGGAATAAAGAATGCCTCTACAGGTATCACACCTAATCGGATTATTTGTTTAAAATCAGTCGTTTCTAAACGAAAAGACTTGAAGAAAATAGCAGAGAAATATCCATATGTGATGAAAGATGAGGAAATTTACAGTTTATCAACTTCAAATAGATTAGTGATAAAGGAGATTCAGTGATATGGCAACAAGTAAAGATTTAAAGAATCAACTAACAGAAAAAAACAATCAAGCAGTGGATGTTTCAAAATTAGGTTTTAAAACATTGATGAGTCAGCCAGCTATGAAAAAGAAATTCAATGATATTTTACACGAAAAATCAGATGCTTTTATGGGTTCTCTTTTAACGTTAGTTGGTGGCGATGATTATTTATCTAAAGCAGAGCCGATGACAATCATCGCTTCTGCTTTAAAAGCAGCAACGATGGATTTACCAATAGATAAAAATTTAGGATATGCCTATATTGTTCCATTTAATCGGAAAGAAAAGGTAGGAAAAGATTGGATTACGCATAACGAAGCCCAATTCATCCTAGGATACAAAGGCTATATTCAGTTAGCACAACGTTCTGGACAATACAAAGCACTTAATGCAATAGAAATTTATGAAGGGCAATTAATTGAATGGAATCCTCTGACAGAAGAGTTTCAGTTTGACTACAATGCGAAACAATCTGATCGAGTAATCGGTTATGTTGGATTTTTTGAATTACTAAATGGGTTTAAAAAAACTGTTTATTGGACAAAGCAAGAAGTGGAAGCTCATCGTATTAAACATGCCAAAGGGTTTGATAAAACAAAGCTAACTGGAGCGTGGAAAGAGAATTATGATGCGATGGCGATAAAAACCGTCTTACGTAACATGTTAGCTAAATGGGGGATGTTATCTGTAGAAATGCAAAATGCGGTTACTTCTGATGAAAGAGTTTTTCGATTTGATGAAAATAATGATCTTGTAGAAGAAGTGACTTTAAATGATGCAGAACCAATCGAACCAGAACGTAAAGAAGCAGAAAAAGTGGAAGACGTATCATCAGCGTTTGATGAATACGAAGAAACAGCAAATATAGACGAACAACAGGATTCATTGTTCGATGATATGAATCCGCCACTATAGCGAGGGAATTTCCCCTCGCTTATCTAAGGAGGTGATAGTGTGGCAAGACCAACAAAAGAAGGTCTTGATTATTTTCCTCTTGATGTTGATGTTTTCGAAGATGAAAAAATAGAGGCTATTGCTGGGGAATTTGGACTTAAAGGAGAAATTGCGGTAATCAAACTGCTTTGTGCGATATATAAAAAAGGATATTTCATTTTGTGGAATGATTTAACGCAAGCTACTCTTTTAAAACGCCTGCCAGGAGTAAGTAAGGAAATGCTCAATCAAATAGTGAACCGCTTAGTCAAATGGGGTTTTTTTGATAAACAACTGTTTGACTCGGTCGAGGTGCTTACGAGTGAGAATATCCAAGCCACCTACTTTGAAGCGACAAAAAGACGAAAATCACCAAAACCAACTAAATATGTAATTAATGCAAACATTAATACACAAGATGAAAGAGTTAATGATGACATTAATCCCCAAAGTAAAGGAAATAAAAGTAAAGTAAATGAAACAAGAGTATCTTCTTCTAGATCTAGTATAGATATTCATTCAGAAAATATCGCAGAGAGCTATTGGCTAAATCAAGTGAATCCAGCAGAAGCACCAATGGTTTTAGAATCTATTCGTTTTTGGGTAAATGATTTTCAAGGACAAGATGAAATTGTCATCATGGCGATTGAAGAAATGCTAAAAAATGGTGCTAAAAATTATAACTATCTCGATAGAGTGCTAAAAAACTGGGAAAACAAGCAACTAGACACCGTTGAGAAAGTGAGAAAGTATTTGCAAGGTCATTATTCAAAATCACCTAGAAATGCAAATAAAACGCTTGAATACGAGAAATTTAGCACAGATGAGTTGCCTATTTGAGAGGAGGCGTAGGCATGGAAACTGTTGGAGAAATCATGGAAAAACTAATACAGAAAGTGCTTGTCCAACGTGGCGAATGTCCTGAATGCGGACAGCCCTTGTATGGATGGCGTACGAAGAATCCTGATGGCTCAGATCGTTGTAAACCAACTTGTATGCAATGTGGGTATAAAGCATTGCGAGTTCAGGAAGACTTACAAACAGAGCAAATGTACAACGAAAGTCTGAAAGCAAGAGCTATCAATTTTTTCAAAGGTGGTTCTGTCGTGCCTAATAAAGCGTTGTTTGATTGTACATTGCAGAATTATCAAATCGTTGATCAAGAAACAAGACAAGCGGTTGAAGTAACCAAACGCTTTGTTAATTCAGTCTTGTTAGGAAATCCAAGTCATCTTGTTTTAACTGGCAAACAGGGAACAGGTAAAAGTCACCTAGCGATGGCAGCGGCTTGGGAAGTTTTGAGGCGATCAAACTACGACAAGAAAATCTTGTTTATCGGGTTACAGGAAATGCTGGATCAAATCAAGTTTTCGTACAACAATCCTGAACTTAGAAAAACGATTGAGGGATCGTTGATTGCAGATATCAAAACGGCGGATTTAGTCGTCATTGATGATATCGGTTCAGAGCTAGGAAAAGATACTTCAGATAGTCGAGCATTTGGCATAAACACGTTGAATTCGTTCTTGGATGCACGACAGAACTTAGCAACGATTATCACAACGAACTTGCTTGGGGAAGAGTTGAAAAAGGCTTACGGTATGAGGACAACATCAAGAATATTTGTCAATTCTGATGGATTTACGATGGTCTTTTCTCAAACAACCGATAAACGATTAAAACCAGTAAAAGGAGCGACAGCATGAACAAATATCGCAATCGAAAAACGGTTCATCGTGAGATCAAATTCGATTCTGTAGCAGAAGCAGAGTACTATGATCTGGCAGTATGGCAAGCGGAAGCAAACGGCTGGAAAGTAAAGCTTCAGGAAAAATTTGAACTATTGCCAAAATTTGAATTGGAAGGCAAGAAGTACCGTAAAATCGAGCATATTCCTGACTTCACGTTTTATAAAAACGGTAAGCTTGTGAAAGTTGTAGATGTCAAAGGAATGCAGACAAAAGATTTTAAAATCAAAGCGAAACTGTTCTGCCATCGTTATCAAGTGCCGTTGATATTAGCTAAAAAATATGGCAAGACGTTCAAGGAAGAGCGTTTTTAAAAGAAAGGTTAGGAAGGTTTGAAAATGAGCAGAAAAAAGAAATTCATTCCAGAAGTTAACCAAGAGGTTGAATGCTTTTGATGTGACTCAGAACATGAGACACCATGGATTTATCTATTTGTATGATATGTAAAGACAGTCTACGACAGATGTTGATACGGAAGATAAAAATAAACTCGTTATTCTAGTTGAAACAGGAAAGAAACAGTACAAAAGACATCTTGTGAACATGACTAGTTGGAACATGTATGTGGTTGAAGATTTAGAAGGCGCGAAGGTCAATGAATACAAATACGAAGTAAATTACATGCCAGAAAGTATTGTGCCGTTTACGGTGACTGAGAAGAAGTAGGAGGACAGCGAATGATACCGAAGTTTCGTGCGTGGTACACACCGTTTAAAGGTAAAAAATTTGGGCAAGAAATGAAATATGGACAAGCAGGAAGGTTGATCACTCATGCTGAAATGTCTCCAGATAAATATATCCTCATGCAATCCACAGGACTGAAAGATAAGAACGGTGTAGAGATTTTTGAGGGGGATATAGTACTTTTCAGTGTAAGTGATGGTTTTAATCACTTAGATCATGAAAAAGCTGTTGTTCAAGCCTCTGGGTGTCATTCTGGCTTAATTTGTAAGCTAGTAGACTTGGACTTAGAATATCGAATTTATTATGATCCAGTATTTCACACTGACTATGAAGTTATCGGGAATATATACGAGAATAAAGAGTTATTAGAGGTAGAGTAATTGACTAAAATATTAGATGCATGTTGTGGTAGTCGAATGTTTTGGTTTGATAAACAGAATCCAAACGTAATTTTTATGGACATTCGGAAACAATACGAAGAACTAAATAGCGGACATGTCGTTGATATCAATCCTAATGTCATTGGAGATTTCAGAGATATGCCATTTGAAGATGAATCATTTTATCATGTAGTATTTGATCCGCCACACTTGCTTAAAGCAGGCGAGAATAGCTGGTTGGTCAAAAAGTATGGAAAATTAAATCCCGAAACTTGGAAAGAAGATTTAGCATTAGGATTCAAAGAATGTTTCAGAGTATTAAAGCCAAATGGAACTCTTGTATTTAAATGGAACGAGGATCAAATCAAGCTATCAGAAATATTGAATGCAATTGATTATGTGCCATTATATGGAAATAAGAGAGCTAAAACACACTGGTTAGTATTTATGAAGAGTATCTAGCTACCTCGTGAAATTGTAGGATCAATTTTGATTAAATATGTAATTTCTGAATTTACCAGATAATGGGAAGGTAAACATGCAAATTAAAAGGATCGTTTGGAAAATTAAAACTATAGTTAATGCTGTAGCGTTGAATTTTAAGTACAAGCTTAAATGTATTCCCCATTCAATCAAATTTAATCCAATTAAATAAAAGTAGTATCTCTTTTTAATCTTACAGTTTTTAAGAAAATAGTAGCTAATATAATAATCTAATAAGACAAGTATAACCAATATATGTTTATCTATAGTGACTATAGTGTCATGTTTTTCTGAGAGTCTATGGAAATACATTAATAATGTTGGTAAAGGAATATATATTGTTAATAATGATATAAAGAAAAAGACTATAAATGGCATTTCGTCACTCCCATATAAATAAAACTATGTAAAAAATATCACAATCTTGCGTTGTGGTCAAATATTTTCATGTTATCTATTTTGTTATTATCGTCAATAAATGAAAAGGAGGAGGTAGAATGATGGGTTTCAAAAAGAGTGACAAAGTAGTGACTAAAATAGGATCAGGCGTGTCATTATACTTCTTGGACAACGAATATTATATAGTTCAAGATGCTTCGATGCCTGGCAGAATCGTTTTGATTGACGACGATAAACAGCGTTTGAGTTGGCCATCTAGTAAATTCGAATTATATGAGGAGGTGGCGGAAGGATGAGTGGATTGATAATAGTCGTTTTAGTCTCTTCAATAACTTCTTTTATTGTTTCTTTTCTCATGTTGAAATGGCACATGAGAATGTTTAATAAATGGATAGAAAATTTTTTTGAGGAGGAAACAAAACAAATAAAAAACTACCTGTCTAAAGACAAGTAGCACAAAAGTTTTTACCAAAAGGAGTCATTTTTACTAAGCCGTTTATAATTTTAGGTTCAGACATTATTGAATTTTTAAGTTCTTTTTTTCTTTTTGAAAAAATATATGAGGTAGCAAGTCAGCAACCACAACTCAACGACAACCAGAAAATCGTGCTGGAGTGGTTGAAAAGTAACAGAAATTCGTTAAAAGTTCCAATGCTTGCAATTTATGAATTAGCAGAATTAGCAGATGAAAATACAAACTTAGCCTACCATCAACTTGACAGTAAACAAGAAATCGAAGTCCTAGCAGCTTTCGCTCAATGGGGATTGGGACAGGAGGAAGAAAGATGAGCTACGAAAATTACAAAAACTGTGTTGAAGAAGTAAAAGATAAAAATGGGAAAGTAATTCAATATCATGATGTCGTTCGTACGTCTGCTGGTGAAATTTTATTAGTAGGATTTGGTGTAAATCATCAACGGAAGTTAAAAGGTTTGAATGCATATAACGATTTTAATGGTGCTCATGACTGGTTAGATGTGTATCCAGACGGCGAGTTAGAAATCTTGGGTAACGTTGATTTTAATGCTGATGAACAGGTGGGAGCGGAATGATCTATCCTTTTATCTTTATTGTGCTTTTCGTTTCTATGTTAGTAATCATCCAAGAAGGGAACAAGAAATAATGGGAAAGACGAAATCGAAAATCAAGAAGAAAAAACGCCGTTTGGAACAAAAGGTGATTCAGAATGGGACGGCTAAGAAAAAATATATGAATAAGAAAAAGAAGAACATAAAAAAGGACAGCCAGTAAATGGCTGTCGCTACATAAAATGGAAATTGTTTGAAAGTTTATCTCATTATACCATAAAAGGAGCGATTTTGCTTGATGAATTTATTACGAGAAGTGGATTTCAAACAAACAAGAGATAATGCCAGAAATGTTTTAAAGAATTTTAGACGTTTAGAGCGCATAGCAGGTCGCTCTTTGATAGATATTAAGTCACCAGTTATAACAGATATGCCTAAAGTTCCTAGTCACGGAAATAAAGCAGAAGATGCCATGATCCAATTAGCAGATGCTGAAGCAGAAAGAGATGCGATTTTGAAGGCTTTGATGGCACTTAGTCTAATTAGTCGTCAGATACTCTACTATAGTTTTTGTGTGCCAGACAGTTTCTCAAACTACAGGATTAGTCGTGAAGTAGGTTATTCAGAAAGAAGCATACAACGAATGAAGTCGGAAGCTCTAATAGAGTTTGCAGAAGCATATAGGCATGGGGAAAAAATTGCTTATAAATAATTTGGCGGTTTTTTGGCGGAATGATGGCGGTTTTTAGCCATTTACCAGTGATATTATGATAGTGTCGAAAGATGAGGAATTCGACAAAATAAGCGAAGGGAGGCAGTCTCCCTTATCGTTGTAATTATGCTTTGATAGACAGCAACTAACCAATCACAAAAATACGAAAAAGGAAGTGAAAACCTCCTTTACTTTCCATTGTTTATCTATATCAACTGGTTGCTGTCTGTTTTGATATAAAAAAATTAGCTATCCTCAAAAGATAGCTAGCAATACAATTATTTTTTACTGCAACAAGAACGACAACAGTATTTGCATCCAGAAACATTTAAATTTGGTTTTTTGATACGAATATATCGGAGCGCTGATGAACATTCTATATAGTATCCAATTTCAATCGAATGATTTTTGTCAGGGGCATATGGACAGTCTATTTCATGTAGTATGTGAGTATTATTTTTTGTAGGTGTTGTATCAATAACATAATTAGGCATATGAAAAACCTCCTTAATTAATTATATAACGACTAAAAATAATTTCGCAATACACTTATGTCGCTGTGGCGGAAATAGAGAGACGCGAAGGTGAAGGTAGGTTGCGTACGGCGCACTACTGGGACCTTGTACAAAACTAGAGCGGACTAGTGCATGAGTGGTGCAATCCCACTCCAGCGACTTTGGGTTTGCGGTACAAGATCCCGAAAGTAAAACCGCATTGAGATTGAGTAGTAGTGGAGGCAATCAGACCCATATACTATTCTATGGCTACTACAAGATGAATAGGCAATCTCAATTATATAGCATGCTAGAGCTATACCCCATGAGCTCCTCTGAGGTGTAGTTTTTACATATTAGATCACTCGTTGAGTGGTCTTTTTTAGGAGGAAAATCATGAAATTATTATCTATTATCACGTTGACAACTGTCTTAGTCGGATTTGCACATGCTTCAGTTCATGCAACGCCACATGCAAGTCCACATACATCAGCGCATACGAGTTCACATGTTAGTTCGCACTCATCAGCTCATACTTCTGGAAAGAGTAGTAGTACATCAAAGGGAAGTAGCTCAAAGTCAAATAGTTCTAAAACAAGTACCCTAGCGGTAAAAGTACAGGTGCGAAAAATAGTTCAAGCAGTTCGCATCCTTCTTTCTTTCCATGGTGGGGAACAAGCAACCACAAAGAAAAGAATGATGTAGATCAAATTAAGAAAGAAATCAAAGCGTTAAACAAATCGGATCAGAAAAAAATTAAAAAATACGTTGATGATTTGGTCAAGTAAAGGTCGCTCAATGAGTGATCTTTTTATTATGTATAAGGAGGCAATGTTTATGACAGCATTGGTTGATTTAGTACTCAATGGGATCGTGTTTTGTAAAAAAGGTATGGTAGTTCAGCTCAAAAATAAGACAGGTAAATACTCCACACTAAGTCGAACATATCAAGATGGAGAAGAACAAAAAACAATTGAATTTAAAGTTAGCAATGAATTAATGCCGTTTTATTTTGAGTAAGCAGACTTTTTATTTTTAAAGGAGAGAATCAAAATGAAAAACGAAAAATTTGATTTAGATTATGAGATTGAAAAGGTGATGGAGAAAGCAGAGTCTATTGATGAATATAAAAAAACATTCGAGTAGCTTTAGGAAATGGCTTAAAAATCTGCAATCTGGAGAAATCAAGTTAGATAAAGTTTCTGATTTAAAGATATTGATTGAAGCAGATTTGATGCTAAAGGACATCGATAATGATTAACAAATTTCATAAAATTCCTGATATACTTAAATTAAAATTTATTGGGAGTGTTTTTTTATGGAATGGTGGAATTTGTGGGTACCGTTTATAGGAACCCTTGCAGGAATATATGTAAACTATAGAATTAGCCAAAAGAATAGCGAAGAAAGTAAAGAATTTCAAGAAAATCAAAGGACTTTTCAAAAAGAAATTACACAAAAGCAAATAGATGCCAATTTAAAAGCACAAGCAAGGATTGAATGGATAAGCGATGTGAGAGAGTTAGTAGCTGAATATATATCAGAGTTATCTGTATTACAGCAAATATTATTTCAGATGATTGTTCCTGTGGAAACCATTCAAATAGAGAATAAAAATGAAAATCCAAGACAACAAATAATTGATGGTAATTTAGAAAAAATTGAGCCTCTACTTGAAAAGTTGAATAGTCAAAGAATGAAAATAACGAATTTATCAGAGAAGATATTACTTTTCTTTAGTTCTAAAGAAGATCATAGAGAAATAGAAAAACAATTAATATACGCACAGAATCAACTGATGATATTAGAAATATTTATTAGGAAAATAAAAGGTGAAAGATTAAATCCAACCCCTATTGATGAACTTTTACCTGAAGAATTTAATCAATTTAATATGAGGTTTGTAAGCAATATAAAGAAGTTACGCAGTATATTTAGAGACTATTTTAAATCAGAATGGGATAAAGCTAAACAAGGAAAATAGAAAACAAAACTCAACCTAAACAGAATGCGAGGTGGTGTATATTGAATGGCAAGAAAACGTGATCCAAGACGTGATGAAGCCAAAAGAATCTGGTTAGAATCCAACGGAGAAAAGCAATTAAAGGATATTGCATCAGAATTAAATGTTTCAGATTCACAAATTAGAAAATGGAAATCAATAGATAAATGGAGTGCTGAATTGAAAGGTAATGTTACCATTGGTAAAAGTAACGTTACCAATCAAGGTGGCGCTCCTTTTGGTAATCAGAATGCAAAAGGGAATAAAGGCAATAGCCGAGCATCACCGCCAGTAGGGAACAAGAACGCTTTGAAAACTGGCGAGTATGAAACTATATTTTACGAAACATTAAGCGATGAAGAGAAGGACATCTATTCTAATTTGAATAATGATCCTTCTTTTGTTTTGTCTGAGGAAATTCGTTTGTTAAAGATAAGACAGTTGCGAATGATGAAAAGAGTACAGAAAGCTGAGGCTGGTTTAAACGATGAAGAAATCGAACGTCTGCAACAGTTAAGGAAAATCAAAACGCCGATTGAAAAAAACGGTAGAAAATTAGAAATCAAACGAGAGGTTATGCAAGATGTTCAAGTTAGCAGAAAAACACATCGCAAAATTGATGATATTCTTTCAATTGAAGATTCATTAACTCGGATTAGCAATCAGTTATCTAAAGCCATTAAGCAAATGAATGAACTATATATAACAGATTACAAAACTGATTTAATGAAAGCACAAACCGAGAAAATTCAAGCTGAAACAGCTGATATTAGCGGTAATAATTCTGGTGAGGAAGTGGAAGAATGGAAGCAAGCAGTTTTAAATGCAGCAAATAAACGGGTGGTGAGAGAGAATGAGCAGTGATTTTATTCCTTTTGCTAATATAGGTGCTGCGATTGATTATTACTATGATAAGCCAGTAGCTTTTTGCCAAGACATATTGCATTTAGATCCTGATGAATGGCAGGAAAGTGTTTTGAATGATTTGGCTGAATTTCCAAAGGTTTCAGTTCGTTCTGGACAAGGTGTTGGAAAAACAGCATTGGAAGCAGGAGCAATACTTTGGTTTTTAACTTGTCGACCATACGCAAAAGTGATTGCTACAGCGCCAACCATGAAACAACTTTACGATGTGCTTTGGGCAGAAGTAGCTAAATGGCTAAATGATAGCTTGATCAAAAACTTACTGAAGTGGACAAAGACCAAAATTTATATGGTTGGTGATTCAGAGCGTTGGTTTGCTACAGCTAGAACAGCAACTAAACCAGAAAATATGCAAGGTTTTCACGAAGACCATATGTTGATTGTTGTAGATGAAGCTTCTGGTGTATCTGATCCAATTATGGAAGCTATTCTTGGTACGCTATCAGGTTTTGATAATAAGCTATTGATGTGTGGAAACCCAAATAATATTGAAGGTGTCTTTTACGATTCCCACAATTCAGACCGTGATAAATACAGAGTTCATAAAGTATCTAGTTACGATAGTAAACGCACAAACAAAGACAACATAGAAATGATTCTTAAAAAATATGGAAAAGAAAGCGATGTTGCTCGTGTCCGTATTTTTGGAGAATTTCCTAAAGGTGCGTTGGATTCATTTATCAGTCTTGAAACGGTTGAATTGGCTACAGAAAAGCAAATTAGTGATTCTTTAGTCAATAAAACAACGGTTGCTCATATTGGTGTCGACGTAGCTCGGTATGGTGATGATTCTACGATTCTTTTCCCTAGAATTGCTACTAGGGCATTGGAGTATGAGAAATATTCAAAACGTAGCACCATGGAAACAACAGGATATGTCATCAATATGGCCAAGAATCTAATGAGTCAATATCCAAGTATTGATAAAGTGATGATTAAAGTTGATGACACTGGTGTCGGAGGTGGTGTAACTGACCGCCTAGAAGAATTAATAGAAGACAATCAGTATCCTTTTGAGGTGCTTGGAGTGAATAATGGTTCAACATCAGAAGACGATTTTTACGATAATTTAGGTACTCAACTATGGGGAAACATCAAGGAAATGTTAGAAGAAAATATGACAGCAAATCTTAACGGTGAACAACCGATTATTGAATTGCCTGATGATGGATCGTTAATCAAAGAATTAAGTACTCGTAAATTCAAAATGACGAGTAGAAGTCGTATTCGTTTAGAAAGTAAAGATGATATGAAAAAGCGAAACATTGGTAGTCCAGATATTGCTGATGCGTTGGCTTTAGCATTTTATGAGCCACCAAGTCACTATCAATTTATTCAATTTTAGGAGGTGAGCTTTTGATTAGTACAGTATTGTCTTTAGAGAGATATAAGAAGCTACGTGTTAAATATGCAACACAAATTGAAGATGGAATGTTTGATCCGAATGGTTTTATAGAAGACATGAAACCATTTTTTGCTGATCGCGAAAGAAAATATCTAGCTTATACTAGCGAAAAGAATGAAATAGACAATAGACCTAAGCCTAATACTGATATTGTAAAAGTTAATAATAAACTTCATGCTGGTATGTATTCGATTGTCGTAGATCAAGCAGTCAATCATTTTACTGGTATACCCATCAAATGGGATTACGATGTATCGGAACAAAAACGAACACTCATTCAAAGATTAAAAGATAAATTCTTAAAAAATGATACAGAGATTCCAACAGTTCCAGAAGCTTTTAACAAATTAACAAGCAATCTTGATTCCATGAGATTCGCAATGCTTGATCCTGAAACAGCCACTTTTCAAGGTGCATGCGGAGTAGCTTTCCGATTGTTAGAGCCTGTGGAAGGAGATGATGGTTGGGAGTTAAGAGCAAGCAACATTGAGCCTTGGAGAGCTGAAAGATATGGAAATGCTGGAATCTATATTAAAGAAAAGTATGACTCTTATCAGAAAAAGTTTTTCCAAGAAATGAAAGTTATAACTAGAAATGAAATTACGACATATGCTTGTTATGGTGATTTAGATTTTATTACTAACGGAACATTCAAAAAAATCGATGAAACAAAAAATCCTTTAGAAGTGATTAATTTATCCGAATTTAAAAATAATACGAATCGTTATTGTGATTTTGAAGTAGCCGAGGAAATTGGAGATGCAATTGATCGTGCTTTGTCTGATCAACAAAACGAAATCGAACAGTTTAAGCTTGCGTACATGCTTGTTACTGGTACGACAATGAGCAAAGACACTGCTAAAGAAATGATGAATCAGCTAGGGATTATTAACTTAAAAGACCCTACAGCAAAAGCTGAATATGTCACAAAAAATTTAGCAAAAGATTTCAATGAATATCATATGGATCTATTGAAAAAACAGTTTTACACCATTTGCAAAGCAATCGATTTTAACGATGAGGTGTTTAAATCAAACAGTTCTGGAGAAGCTCGTAAGTGGCAAATCATTAGCCTAGAAGCAAAAACAAATACTAAAGAACAATATTTTAGAGAAGGATTGAAAGAATGCGCAGAAACAATTGCTGCTTTTCTTAAGTTTCATGACAAAGTAGAAATTGAGCCAGAAAAAATTATTTTTACTTTCTCTAGATCTTTGCCAACTGATCTAAGTTATTTAGCTGAAGCTTTACCTAAGCTTGCACCTTATGTATCCAAACGAACCATTCAAAGACAAATTCCCTTTGTGACAGATGTTGATTATGAAAATGAAATAATGGAGTTGGAAAGTGGAAATGCTTATCCAGATAGTGAATACAATTTTGGCGGAGGTGGCAATAATGACGATAGAAACGAAGTATTGGACCAAACGTCGAGAACTGGAGGATCAAGCAAGGCTCAAACAAGAAAATCAAACACTTAAAAAATTAGCTAGTGTATTTCCTGAAGCGCTGAAAGAGATACAAGCAGAACTATTATCTCAAGCAGACTTACATGATATTACTTATGCTGAAATGATGGAGTTTTACAGCAGAAGTGACCAAAAAAAATATCGTGAATATGTGGAAAAAAATTACAAATCTCTCAAAATGTATGATTCAAAATACAAAGAGTTTATCGATGAATTTTTTCCATCTTTTGATTATGCAAAGGTTAATCGTTTGTTACAGATACGTTCAGATATCTTTAAAATCCTTGCATACCATGCAATGGATGTAGACGTGAATAAGTATTTTTCAGATCGATTGGAAGAGATATTGCAACGTTCATATGCTTCAAATGCAAATGTGTTAGCTCAATTACTAAGCGTTGATTTGCCGAATTATTTATCCCAAGAGGAATTAAACAGTTATCTAAACTATCCTTGGTCGGGTAAAACATTTTCTAGGAGGCTTTGGGGAAATATTTCATCGCTTGAACAGAAACTCTCTAATGCTATTGTAAAAAGTGTTGCTAGTGGAGAAGGCGTTATACACGCACTAAATACCATGCGATTAGACTCAGAAATTTGTGACATGTTTA
>ERZ809114.244-NODE-244-length-40054-cov-7.473387_pt1 | contig 40054 bp, 25 predicted proteins | sample MGYA00520519_ERZ809114 | MGnify/ENA primary metagenome ERZ809114 (study PRJEB31570, sample SAMEA3212991) | Homo sapiens | biome: human-gut; feature: human gut; material: fecal | place: Sweden | collected 2011 ...
TCTATATACGCCAAGTAAAAAGCTCGAATGTCATTAGCAGATAAGTCTTCCCTCTCAATAAATCGTCTGAATACTTTTTCTACATTCGGTTGTGTAACTGATTTTCTTCTAAATTCTTCTTGAAAATAGGTATAAATTTCAAATTCAACATACTTACTTTCAGTTAAGTGTTTTTTAGCTTGTTCTGTGATAATTTCTTGAACCTTTTTCGAATTGGTTTTTTCATATAACTCTAAGAAATAAGCGTACGTCACCTTTTTTTTGCCTTGTTGGATTGCTTCAAATTCATATACAGTCTCTATATCTATTTCTTTTGCCAACAGCAACAATTGTCTTTTCTCAGGAGCAAGCTCTATCACTTGTCTGTATTCACCAGAAAATAGCTCGTTCAATAAAAGGTATTTCAAAGTATCTTTTAGAGACTTTGGTAATGTCGTCTCTTCAAGATAAGCTAAATAATACGCTCGTTCCTCGTAAGCCGTTCTGCTTTTTCCATCTAGGAGTAGATGGAAATTTTCTTGTAAAGAATTGTTTTTATTCCATTTTTTCTGAATATGTTGTTGTCTTATCCTGAACATAAAATCCAAATAATCAAATTTAGTTAAATACTGTTTTGCATACCCATCAATGATATCTCTTTTCTCTTCAATCGTTGTCTGTAAGTAGATATGTGTGAATAGCTCTGTTGATGCTTTTCTAAATCCTTTTCGGACTTCTTTCAATGCTAATAAGTAGTATGGTTCTATCTCGTTTGTCAGGGATAATTCAACTTGTTCCTGTTCGTTTTCACTTGGAAAACGACTATAGTCAGGATCTGTGGCAGGATTTTTCTTAAGATAGGGGTTAACGATTGTCTCCATAAACGTATCAAACTCGGGTTGTTCATAGGAAAAAACCTGAGGTTCCACCATTCTTTTGAGTAAATCATTTTTCAATTGTGTCGAGGATAATTTCCGTTTTAAAATCAAAGTGGCTCTGACTACATCATACATTTTACGTCTTTTGTCTGTACTACTGGAAGGAGATACCAAATCAATAAATAGTTGTTCGATATTGTTCATTGATTTGGCTATTTTCTCATTCTCGAATGGATATAGATAATGATAAACTTCTATGGATTCACTTAGTTCGTTATCATTTAATGAATAATTAGCATAAAATTGCTCTTTAAACTTTTTTTCCTTTTTATCTTTGATATCGTTTATCAACTCTTGAAACAGCACACAAACTTTCGCCTTTTCTTCTAAAGAAAATAATCTTTTCTTATGGAACACCTCCATAAGTTTTTGTCGTGTTGTAAGATTGCCTTCAGAGATTGCTTGGGTGACTTCTTGCCAATCTAAAAAAATTTTTTTCTGATCTCCTACCAATCGTTCTGATATACTTGTTTTTAAAATTTCTTTTTTCTCCTCCGTATCCTTTCGAGGTAGTACATCTTGTTCATCTAATAATTTATTCAATAAATAAATACTATCCGCCAATAAGTTGGGATTACTGTCTAGGTTAATTGTGATCCACTCTTCATTTTCTTTACAAGTTACTTTACTTCCTTTAATCTGCATATAGTCTTTCTTATAAGAGTCTCTTCCCATTTGTTTTGCTCCTTTTATTCAGAATTTGCCCTCATTATGTTTTTATCTATCTGATTTTCTATTAATCAATAGATTGACTGGCTTTTTCTTCAAGTTAGATGGCAATCAGGAAGAATACTGAACTCAAGAAACATGATTTCCGAATTCATCGATTATAACTAAGTTTTTCTGATAATTGTCTATCATTAGGGATGCTCCTCTCATTTGTGCTTTCACCTCTGTTTATTGACGTGCCGTATGTTCTTTCTGGTACCAATGGTGAATTAGTAGAGCAATTTCCTGCTTTTTCCATTATTTGTTGCATGCTAACTTGCGTTCTTTGATTGCCCTTCACTGATTGATCATTTTGCGTGATAAAATCAAATGAGATCATAGTACTTTTTGTTTGCCCAGGAATGTTTTTCTGCAATTCTTGTAATTCTTTCGGAAGTATCTTTGATATACCTTGTTTTTTCATTACTTCTTTATAGCCCACTAATACTGATTCTGCCTTCTTTCTTAGGGGATAACCATACATTTCTCTATCTCTTGGGTCTAAACTTACCGATATACCCGCATAATCGACAAGCATCACACGCATATTTTCTGCACAATAATTGTCATCATTATAAAATAATTTGTAAATGGATTTCTCAACTTGGATTCTTTCTTGTTCTGTTTTATTATAATTTTTTAAAAATGGAGAGAATGGGGTATTTTCATACCATTCATTGACCAGCTTACGTAATTCAATAGGATAAGAAAGATTAATAGCGGGTAATTTTTTTAACAATGCCTTTTTCAATGTAGGTGATTCCTCTAAAATATTTTTGACTGGGAGACCTTTTCCTCCATACTTTTGAATGCTGCAACGAGTAAAATTTTCAACAAATTGATCTTCTATAGTCCTTTTTTTATCGTTTGGGTTAATCATACGCACAGATTGTTCAATCTCTTCGATTAAGTTTTCTTTTGCCTCATCTAAAGATTTCTTCATTGATGGGCTTTCCACTTGATTCATTTGTTCCTCATATTTTTTCTTTAAAAGTTCGTTTATTTTTTCAATAGTTGTGTTAAATGTTACTCCCATTCCACTTAAAGGATATATTTCTTTTTGTTCATTTAAATCCCCTATCCTTATGCCTTCTATAAAGTTATCAAAAAATATATCTCTCCAATTTTCTATTTGCTCATCTGAACAAGTTATGCTTACTTGTCTCAATTTTTCTTTTATTAATTCATTTTCAGAATTTCCCTGATGGTTGTTCCAATCTATCTTTCCAATTTCTTTGATTATTTCAGGAAGATAATACTTGATCCCTTTCTCTTCTAGATTTTCTTTTATTTCAGCAATTAATGGCAATCGTTTTAAGTTAGTTGCTTCTATCCTCTCTGCAACTTCTGGACTGATTGCAGAAACTAACGAAAACATGTCTTCCTTGTTTGACCGAGAATTTTCTCCTTCTGCTGTAGTAAGAGATACTTGTTTGCTAAGGTCTTTCAGCTTATGGTTAGAGTTAATTTTATTATAAAATTGCATACGATCTGCTTCATTAAAAGAAGAATCAATCAGTGATGTAATTGATTCTTTTATTAATAGGAATGGCGTATCATTATAAATGGATACTAGCCAATTTATCTCACCTACTTCTTCTTTCTTTAATACCTTTTCAAATTTCACTGCTGTTTCATAATCCCGTTGTTCTGCTAAGACACGTACTATCTCTTTTTGACTAACCATTTCTTTCAACTGACGTTGTTCCTTGTCTGTTAAAAAAACATCTAGTTTCTGATCCACTTGTTCTTTAAATGGCAAATCACTTTTATGTAGGCAAGCACTAACACATGCTTTTAATTCAATTTTCGATAGGTTTTCTTGCTTAAGAAACTGTTGAAGATACGTATCCTGCTTCATAAAAGCATAAAACTTTTGTCTTTCTTCCACACTTAAATAGGGTTGCATGATCGTTTGAATTGCCGCTTCTCTTTCTGTTGCTGTATTTAAATCATGTACTAATTCTTTAATAAAATATTGCAATTGAACATTAGCGGGTCTCCTATTTTCAGGAGCAATCATTCGTTCCACCAGATAATTCGTCAGCTCATCTGACTGTAATTGTTGAGTCAAATACACACCTGCTCGAACTAATTCTTGATTCTCCATATTGTTCGCACATTCTTTTTGATCTTGTTTTTTTTGCACGACATGCTGATATTTTTTTAATGCTAGTTCCATTTCTTCATGAGCAATCTCTCTTCCAGCGGAATTTTTTGATTTTTTGTAGCTCTTTTTTTTCTTAAGAAATTCTTGGTAGGCAACTTCTTTGAGACTCTCTTCTTTAGTTGTATTGGTTTTGTCTTTTTTTCTCTCAAGCCTTGGTTTCGTTGCAAAAGCTGTAAACTGCTTAGTCATCTCTAGATCATGGTATTTATTGTGAAACGCAACAATTGCCTTAGCTGTTTCAGTCGGTCTTACTTCTTGATTTAAAATGACAAAAGGATTCCAATCAAACGGCTGACTTGATTGCTCTATGATTGATGTTGAGATTGGCCTTTCAACATTTCCAACTACTTCATTAGCCACTTTATTAACTACTTTTTTGCCAGTCAATTCGCTACGCAAGGACGGAAGTGGGTATAGGTCATGATAGCTTTCTACTATCTTCTCCATTTTATTTTGTATTAAAATATTTGGATGTATTGGTAAAGGGTTAGGTTGCTTATTAGTGTATTGTGCGCTCAAGTACTGAATCATTTTTGCACAATATAATGGATCCAGTTTCCCTAGCATGAAAATTTGCTTTGCTAATTTTTCTCCTGGACTTTGATATGTTTCCTCAATTTGATGCGCTAAATTGGCAAAATAGGTAGACACCATTGGAATCGTCTGAGCATAATTTTTTAAAGGATAAGAAGGCAGCATATTTTGGCAACAAACGAGTAAATCTTTAAGGCCCGGTTCGTTTTCTACAAGTTCTAAAATCCTTTTATTCGTTAATGACACGTCACCTTTATCCTCATAATCCTTTTGAATCAACGTATCTAAATATGGAATATACTCATGTACCTTCTTTTCAAACTGAACGAGCAATGTATTTAGTAAATTATTATAGTGTAAGTTGGAATCTGACAGAACCTCCGCAATTTGTTCTTTTTCTGACTTTAGTCCCTTATCAAGATTTTTGAATATTCTTCTTAGTATTTGGTTTCTACTTACCTCTTTAAACCTTACACCCATTGCGTTAAATTCACTTTTTAATTGACGATTGATTTCTATCGCTGTTTCATCATAGGACACAATAGCTTCTCTTAGTTTTAGATCTTGATAATCACACCTATTGTTCGTTAATATTTTTACAACAACCGGCTGAAGTAAATTGGCTGGTGCGATCTCATCTAGTTGTTCTTTAATTTTTTGGAGTTTAATAATTCTACGATCATTGTCAACGTGAAATTTAGCATAACCCCAAACTGAGCTAAATCCAACGGAATCATGAAACTTAACTTTATTTATAAATCTTTCCAATTCTTTAACTTTTAAAGAAATCTTGATCTCTTTTTTTTCTAAATCGTTTAAATGCGAGATGGAGCGGTCGATTGCTTGATCTTTTAAACGTTGTTCCCAATGTGGAAATCTCACTTGGACTTTGACCAAAGAATCGATTAGTTGTTCCTTGTTTAATCGCCTAAGTTCAAGAGGATCTAAAAGATTAGCATTGACTTGTTGCAGCCCGTTTTTCACTTGCAGCTTTTCAATGACTGGAAGACTCATTGCTTTTTCGAATGCTCGTTTATATTGGTTATAGACTGCAGATGCTTTTAAATCAGGCCCACCTTCTTTGATTATTTCTTTTAGTTTGACTTTTTTAGTAAACTCTAAATGTTCTTTTCGATTTAAATGTAAAGATGCCTGTTCTTTTATCCATTGTTGGGTATAGGAAGATACGTTGTTATATAAATCTGTAAAGAAATCAATTGTTGCTGCTTTGTTTTCTTTTTTTATTTTTAAGAATTCCAATGTACGTTCTGGGCCTATTTCTTCAGACAAGTGGATAAGTCTTTGTTGTTCTGAAATGAGTTCTGCCAATTTCAGATTTTCGTCTACAGTTAAATCTTTTTTCAAAGCGTGTATCAAACTTTTTTTGATATCCATTGGTATCACTTGTTCTTCTATACAGGCTAAGTAATACGCTCTAATTTCAAGTGGTGATTGTATTTTCTGGTCAAGAAACACCCGAATTTTATCTTCGCTAAACTTAATATTCGCTAGCTTTAATCCTTTTTCTCTCAATGCATCTTGCATCTGACTTTTCACTGCAAATTCAGCATGGTTAGCAGGACTTAAATATATTTTTGCTTGTGTTTTGATGTATTCTTGGTTAGTCGTTGAAAAGGATTTTTCATAAATATCTGTGAAAAAACCAAGCCTTCCTTCTTGTTTTCCTTGCTGTATTTCTTCAAGCTGGAATACGTTTTTTAAATCTAGCTCTTTTGACAATTGGATAAGAACTCTTTTTTGAGGAACTAAGGCTTGCACTTCATTTCTTTCTTCATTTGTTAAGTTTTTCTCAAAATATTGTTGTAAACTCTTTTTCCAACTATTCATTCGGCTAAGTGGTTTGTATTTCATTTCTAGATAAGCTAACTCATAAGCTCTAATTTCGTTAGGAGATAAATTTTCGCGACTTAGAAATGGATTAAGAAAATCTGTTTTTTCCCATTCCTGTAAATTTTTTTTACTCTCTCCCTCTCGTATCACGTGACCTATTTCAAATCTCACATAGTTTGCTTCACTTAAATGTTTTTTAGCTTGCTCTTTGATGAATTGGCGACAAGTCACTGAAAAAGCTTTTTGATCCATCACTTTGAACAATTGAGATAGGACTACTTGGTTGCTTTCCTTGCTATTGTCAAGCTTAGCTGCAAGTTCTGGACCTACTTCTTTTCCTAATTGTAAATATAATCTTTTTTCTGAAACTAGATTCTTCACTTTCAATAATTCTTCTGGTTTCAACTCTTTCAAAAAAGGTTTTTTCAAATTTTTTTTGATGTTGTTCTCCATTTGTTGCTCTTCTAAATAGGCTAGATAATAGGCTCTAATTTCGTTAGAAGATAAATCTTGACTATTAATAATCGGATCAAAAAAATTGTCTTTTTCTCTTTCCTGTAACCCTTTTTTTCTCTCTATATTTCGTATCATTTGAGCTACTTCAAATCGAGTATAATTCGTTGCACTCAAACATTTTTTAGCTTGCTCTTTGATGAATTGGCGACAAGTTACTGAAAAAGCTTTTTGATCGATCTCATTGAACAATTGAGATAGGACTACTTGGTCGCTTTCCTTGCTATTGTCAAGCTTAGTTGCAAGTTCTGGACCTACTTCTTTTCCTAATTGTAAATATAATCTTTTTTCTGAAACTAGATTCTTCACTTTCAATAATTCTTCTGGTTTCAACTCTTTCAAAAAAGGTTTTTTCAAATTTTTTTTGATGTTGTTCTCCATTTGTTGCTCTTCTAAATAGGCTAGATAATAGGCTCTAATTTCGTTAGAAGATAAATCTTGACTATTAATAATCGGATCAAAAAAATTGTCTTTTTCTCTTTCCTGTAACCCTTTTTTTCTCTCTATATTTCGTATCATTTGAGCTACTTCAAATCGAGTATAATTCGTTGCACTCAAACATTTTTTAGCTTGCTCTTTGATGAATTGGCGACAAGTCACTGAAAAAACCTTTTGATCCATTTCATTGAACAATTTCAGTCGTTCTACTTGATTATCTTGATTGCTTCTTTCATATCTGACTGCAAGTTCTGGACCTACTTCCTTCCCTAATTGTAGACATAATCTTTTTTCAGAAACTAGATTCTCCACTACTTTAATCTCTTCTCGTGTTAAATCTTTCAAAAAAGGTTTTCTCCAAAGTTTTTTGATATTGCTTTCCAGTTTTCGCTCTTCTAAATAGGCTAAACAATAAGCTTTCACTGCATAAGGAGATAAATCTTTCTGTTTAAGCATAGATTTAAGTACACTTAAAGAAGTAGATTCTTGTTTTATTATATGATTTTTTTGTTCACTATTATGTACTATAAATTCAAATTCCGAATAGCCTACTTCGCTTAAATATTTCTTCGCTTCTCTAGTCATTGTTGTTCTATTTATTGCTTCATACTTTTTATAAATAGCTGTAAAAAAATCTACTGTTGCTTTTTGCTTTCCTCGCTGTATTTCTTCAAGTGCTAATAAATCATGCGGTCCTACCTCTTCTATCATCTGAATATTTTGTTTTTTCAAAAGCTTGACTTCTTCAAGTTTCTTTTTTTCTTTTTTTAATAAATTTTTCTCCAAAGTTTTTTTTATTTTATTTTTGGTTTTCGGTAATAATTTACTTTCATCGATATAAATTTCATAAATTGCTATTTTTTCCAGATGAGACATGTCAGGCAAACGGAGTAAATTGGGAAATATCTTATCATAAAAAACAGAAGCGACAGATTGTGCTTCTTCTACAGGCACCTTTATTTTCTTGTTCAAACCATTGATTGTTTGAGATAGTTCATAATATGTATCATCCAAACCATTATTTTTTTGCATGCGTGGAATCGCATGGTTTTTGATAAATGAATCCCCTTTTTCTTCAAAAACAGGTTGATTACCGGAATTTTTTATTTCAGTAAATATTTTTGTTTTTAGTTTCTCTGACTCTATCCCTCGCTCCAGAACCATAACTGCTCTCACTAAATCATTAAACCAATTAGGACTATTTTCACCTTTATTTACCACTGGTTTGATCAACAAATCATTGACCTGCACTTCTAATCTTTTAGTTGATTCTGCTGTTTTTTCATTAGAAATCTTATGATAAAAACTATAGATATCGATTGTTTTCTTTCGTGATTGCTGATCTAATGACTGAACATCTTTAAACTGATCTTCAAAAGCTTGGTCCGCTTCATTAGTTATTTTTTTTAACAGCTTATGAAAAGTAACGTAAGTTTTCGCCATTCCCTCTAAAGATCTGTACTGTAACAATTCATTTTTATGAAGAGTATTTATCCATTCACTGACTATTGCTTGTTCGTTCAAAGTTAAACGCGGCATAACATATCTTTCAAAGTTAACTTGGTGTTGTTCCCAATCCCTTGGAGAAAATGCCTGCTTATTCATGAATAAAAGATTATATAAATAAATACTATCTGACATCAAATTCTGGTTATTTTTTAAATTGATAGATTCATAGCCATTTTTTCCATAGTCCACTCGATCTGCTTTAAAATATACATTAAATAAACCTTCATTTTTTTCCATTCGATCTCCTTTTCTTTATCGACAGTTTTTGTAAATTGCAACAAATTTTAATCACTCGTATCCATGTTCTTACTAGTTTGGACAACTGTGTCGGTTCACACTGCTTTTTAGTATTGTTTCTACCATTTTTTATGTAATAAACTAATGAAATTGAGACAAAAAGTTTTTATTCTCAAGAAATGAGCCGATGAGCTGAAATTTCTGAAGATTGGTAAAAATAATAAAATCGTTTATTGCGATTATGACCTTTGTACTTCACAACTTTTTGTCCCAGTTTCATTCGTTTTTATTCTAAAAACTATTTACAAAACTTTTTAGGCTTCAAACCCATTTTTCAAGGCTACGGTTTTAAACCAATGGCCCGACTTTTTAATCGTCCGTTTACCGTCTTGGTTTAGATCGACAGCAATCAGTCCATAACGGTTTTTATAAGCGTTCGTCCAAGACCAGTTATCCATGCAAGTCCACATGTGGTAACCCACACAATTCGTTCCTTCTTGGATTGCCTGATGCACATATTTCAGATGGTCTGTGACAAAAGTGATCCGATAATCATCTTCAATCACGCCTTCCGAGTTAACGAAACGTTCTTCCCCTTCTACACCCATACCATTTTCAGAGATATAACATTTGATATTGCCATAGTTCTCTCTCGTATTCGTCAAGATATCATAGATCCCTTTTTCATAAATTTCCCAACCACGATAGATATTCATTTTTTTATTAGGCATGTCATAATAATCAAAATAATCTTCTGGCATTGGTCCATTCTGATGATCAATCGGTGTTTCTTTTGCCTTGATTCTCCGAGGTTGATAATAATTGATTCCTAATAGATCAATCGTATTTTCTTTGATAATCGTTAAGTCATCGGGCCCCATCTCTGGCATTATCGCTAATTCTTTCACAATAGCAACCAACTCTGATGGAAACTCTCCTTTTACTGCAGGATCAAGAAAAGAACGATTGAAAAAAGCATCAGCGATTCTAGCAGCCTTGACATCCTCAGGGTTTGTTTCGTCTCGCGGGTAGCTAGGAGTTAAATTCAAAATGATTCCAATTTCTCCTTTTTGTCCCATCTTATGATAGGCTTCAATTGCTTTGGCACTTGCCAAATTTTCGTGGAAACCAACTTGAATAGCCTCTTTTAGATTGATATGGTTAGGATAATGGAACTGATAGAGATAACCGCCTTCTACTGGAACAATCGGTTCATTATGGGTAAACCATTTCTTTACTAAATCCCCAAATAACTCAAAACAGGTTTTTGCATAGGCCACATAGGCGTCAACCGTATCACGAGACAACCAGCCACCTGTTTGTTGTAATTCTAAAGGCATATCAAAATGATATAAATTGACAAATGGTTCAATTCCCTGCTCCAGTAATTCTGTAAAATATGAGCGGTAAAATGATACAGCCTGTTGATTCACTTCTCCTTTTCCTTTAGGGAATAGACGACTCCATTGAATGGATGTTCGGAAAGTATTATGACCTGTCTCTTTCATCAATTGAACGTCTTCTCGATATTTCGTGTAAACTTGAGAGGTTTTCTCAGGACCAACTTGATTGAAAAATTTTTCTGGCTCTAGATCATACCAATAGTCCCAAATGTTTTCTCCTTTCCCATCTCCGTCGATTCTGCCTTCTGTTTGTGGTCCACTTGCGGCGGTTCCCCACCAAAAATTCTTTGGAAAATCGTAGTGTTTCATTTCATAATCCCTCAATTCTTTTAGTAATTACCGTAATCATAAACAATCACCGAAAATAAATCAATACTTTTGATAAAAATGACTAGACATTTAAACAGACAGACGTTATACTACGTTTGTAATCGATTGCAAAATAAATTTGAGGTGAAAAAAATGAATGGTTTTATGGATAAACTTTCTCAAAAAATTATGCCCTTAGCCAATCTTTTAGGGCAAAACCGTTACTTAACTGTGTTACGGGATGCATTTATGTTGTCATTTCCGCTAACAATGTTTGGATCAATTGTGGTCGTTGTGAATAATCTACCGTTCTTCAGTGATGGTACCAAAAGCACGTTAAGCACCCTTTTTGGCAATGGTCAAAATGCGACGATGAGTATCATGTCCGTTTTTGTTACATTTGGTATCGGCTATTATTTATCAAAATCATATGATGTAGAAGGTATTTTTGGTGGCGCTGTTTCATTCGCAAGCTTTTTGATTCTCACACCTTTTGTGATGACAACAGCTGGTGGTGAAGAAGTTTCGGGTGTCCTATCACTTGATCGTCTAGGTGCTAAAGGAATGTTCATTGGAATGATTGCTGCCTTTTTAGCTGCGGAAATCTACTGTCGAATCACCAAACGTGGTTGGCAAATTAAAATGCCTGATGGCGTACCACCTGCAGTAACGAAATCTTTTGCTGCTTTGATTCCAGCTGTAGTCACATTGACTGTTTTCTTGATCATCAACGCTGTCATGACTGGCGTATTCAATGCGAACCTTCATGACTTAGTCTATGAAGTTATCCAAAAACCTCTAACTGGTTTAGGTAGTAGTTTACCTGCCACGTTGATTGCCTTATTCTTTGTTCAATTTTTGTGGTTCTTTGGTCTTCACGGTCAAATTATTGTTAATTCTGTTATGGACCCTATCTGGAATACATTGATGCTTGATAATTTAGAAGCTTATCAGCATGGGAAAGAACTACCACATATCATCACAAAACCATTTATGGAAACCTTTACCGTTGGTATCGGTGGCTCTGGAATGACGTTAGCAGTAGTATTATTGATGGCTTTTGTCTTGAAGAAAAAACAATACCGTGATGTTGGTCGTTTAGCGCTAGCACCTGGAATCTTCAATGTCAATGAACCTGCGATTTTTGGTCTACCAATCGTATTGAACGCAACCATTTTGATTCCTTGGGTCGTTGCTCCTTTGGTCGTGACAACGTTCAACTACTTGATGATGGCAGCTGGCATCGTTCCTCCGCCTACAGGTGTTTCAGTTCCGTGGACTGTGCCGATCATTGCTAGTGGTGTTTTAGCTACCAATTCATGGCTAGGCGGTCTCTTACAAGTAGTCGATTTTGTGATCGTCGCTTTTATTTGGTACCCATTCTTAAAAGTATTAGATAAACAACCTGATTTAGACGTTGTGTAAAGCCTTATCTACTCACCTGTGAAGCAAATCATCTTCTTTCTAATAGAGATTAAACAAATTTTATAATCTAGCATGAACAGTCAAAACATGGAATGATGTGAATTGATTTGTTCATGCTTGTTTCATTGAAATGAGTAATTCAACAACTGAACTTCGTTATTTCTTTCTTGTCGAACGAAATAACTTTCGTTATACTCAATACGAGGTGAATAACGTGCCAAAATATGAAGAAATCGCAAATGTTTTAAGGGAAAGAATCCGTTCAAAAGAATATCCACCAAACAGTTTTTTACCTAATCAGATCACTTTAGTCGAAGAATTTGGCGCAAGTCGAATGACCATCAAAAAAGCCATCAATATTCTGGCTATGGAAGGATTAGTTTATTCGCAAAGAGGGGCTGGAACCAAAATTTTAGATCATCCTTTTATCGAGAAAGATACCTCCCCTGCCAATGAGTATGAGGGACTCAGTCATCAAATGAAGCGTCGTCATCGTTCACTGACGAGTCAAATCATTCAATTTGATGTCGAGTTTCCGAACCCATTTATTCAAGAAAAACTAATGATTGGTGCCGAACAACCGGTTTATAATATTCACCGTCTACGAATTTTAGACAACGAACCTTATATTTTGGAACATACATTTATGCCTGTACATTTAGTTCCAGGTCTAAAAAAAGAACATCTGCTTTCTTCTATCTATGATTACTTGCACCAAGATCTAAATCTTCATTTTGCAGGCGCCTATCGAGCAATTTCAGCAGATAAAAGTACGCACTTTGATCAGGAATACTTGAATTGTTCGGAAATAGATCCTGTTTTGGATGTGCAACAAGTCGTTTATCTAAAAGATGGTCAGCCCATCGAATATTCATCTAGTAGAAATCGGTTTGATGTCCGCAACTATTCCTTACTTGATGTCCGTTCAAACTAAAAAAATCCGTTTCAAAAATAGGGAACTATTGTGAAACGGATTTTTTGGTGTTCACAAAAGAGCAGAGTCAAACAGAATAATTGCCAGAAACGTTCCCACTCACTATACTGTAATTAACACAATGCTTACTTTTTGTAAGTACAAAGGAGGAACTCTCATGGATACTCAAATCAAAGGCATCCACCATGTTACCGCTATGACTTCAAGTCCCACTAAAATTTATCGTTTTTTTACGGATATTTTAGGAATGCGCTTAGTAAAAAAAACGATCAACCAAGATGATATTGAAACGTATCACCTTTATTTTACAGATGAATACGGCTCCCCTGGAACTGACATGACTTTTTTCGCTTTTCCTAATCAACCTCAAGGAAGTAAAGGAACCGATACGATTTCTAGAGTGTCCTTTCGAGTACCAACTGATGAAGCATTGACTTATTGGTTCAAACGCTTTGAAGAAAAGAATGTTCCTCACTCTGCGATCAAGGAACGTTTTTCTAAAAAATATCTGGAGTTTGAAGACTTTGACCATCAATTCTATCAATTGATTTCTGATGAAAACAATACAGGTGTTGCTGGTGGTACTCCTTGGAAGAACAGCAATATTCCATCAGAATATGCAATTATAGGCTTGGGACCAGTTTTTGTCCGAGTGAGTCAAATGGAACCATTACAGTTACTATTAGAACAGACTTTAGAGTTTAAACTTACTGATCAAACAGGAGCTTTTTCGCTCTTTGAAGTCGGTCAAGGCGGTAATGGAGCAAGCATCATTGTTGAACAGCGAGCAGATTTACCAAAAGCAATCGAAGGATTCGGCAATATCCATCACCTTGCCTTGCGTGTCGCTGATGAAGAAGCCTTACGTCACTGGATCCATGTGATCAATCAGATAAACGTACCAAGTTCAGGGTTTGTGGATCGCTTCTACTTCCAATCAGAATACTTCTTAGCTGCCACCCACGTTCTCTTTGAATTAGCAACAGATGGACCTGGCTTTTTTGGCGATGAATCAGCAGATACAGCTGGCGAAAAACTATCACTCCCACCACAACTCGAAAGTAAAAGAGAAGAAATCGAAGCGTACATTCGTCCCTTCGATACTCAGGATGCCAACCAACAACGAGAATGATCTTCTTTCTATCCAGACAGTCGTTTTCAAGAAACATAACTTTCAAGAAAAAGAGGTCAAATCATGGAATATTTTTTTCAAGCGGGAAAACAAACAAGTAGAAATTTACTCCTTCTTCATGGTACAGGTGGCGATGAATATTCTTTACTTGAAACCGCCCAGTTCCTTGAACCGGATGCTACGATTCTTTCTTTTCGTGGTTCAATCAAAGAAGACGGGATGAATCGCTTCTTTCGACGGAATGGATTGAATCAATTCGATTACCAGAGTTTAGCAGAAGAAACAGCGCTTCTATACCATGAAATCTCAGCAGTTAGCCAAAAAGAAAACATCTCGTTACATGACTGGGTGATCGTAGGCTATTCCAATGGAGCGAATATCGCTGCTCACTTGCTATTATCAAGAAATACTGAGCTGCGAAAAGGAATCCTTTTTCATCCAATGTCTTTAAACGTCAATTATCCAGCAAAAGTAATGACTGATACTCAGATCTGGCTTTCTTACAGCAAAACCGATCCAATCGTCTCCTCTATAGCGATTACGAATTTGATCAAAGATTTTGAAATGCAAAAAGCTCACCTCACATTCCAAGAAACATTTACTGGTCATCAATTAACAAAGGCTGAATTAATTGCCGCGAAAAGTTGGCTTTCTTCGCTTTCGGTTAACTAATATTGGACGAAGGTTGTGATGCATCGGATTATTTTTCAAAGACTCTATAATGAGGTACGGTCCAAAAGTTGTACGTGAAAACGACAATTTTTGGGGCGTATTTTTTTGTTTCGACCTCTACTCACGAAACAGAAAAATGAATGTAAGTGCTAGATCCAACTATCCATTTTTCTCAAATCATCTCTTTTAACTTTCATGTTGGAAAATCCTTCTTGGCTCCCCCTCATTATAAACGCATCATATTAAAGATAAATAGAAATATTCCTCATTTGAAAAAACTGTAGAATATGGATTTATATTATAAAAATTAGAAAAAAATGAGTTTTTGATTAGCTAGATTTCCGAAAAATTGCTATAGTTTAATTAATCAGAGTTGCAATCATTTTAGCGTTCGCCAATTTTTTGTCGAGTTAATATGGTTCACTCATTAGGGAGGGGGCACGATGCTTCACAAAAAAAGAAAACAGATTCAACAAGTAATCTTTCTGTTATTGACACTTCTGTCAGTGCTTGCACAAACAAATGTTGTTCAAGCAGTTTCGTTAAATTTATTTGGTACGACTACCGCAACTAATAACAGTCAAACCAGTCCAAATGCGCCTTTTTTAAACCGAGTAAATGTCCCTGTCACTTTTCTCATTGAAGGAAAAAATGGCATCAGCGCTGGGGTTATCACAACTGGCGATAAATATGCCATTTTAGAAGCACCGACTGAAATGGTCGGGTATATCCAACCTAATGGGAATGCGACTGTTCAAACTACTGTTACTGTGCCACTTAGTCAGTCCCCTTTACAATTGATTTTGCCGACCATAACCTCTGTGATTTCGTTGATCGTCAACTCACCTTTAGTTTCCACACAAAATAAAACAGCGGTTAATCAGGCATTGTCAGAATTACGTTCGGAAACTTTTGGTGCCCAGAATCTTACTCTAGCTATCGTCCCACGGTCGAGCACTCAGTATGGCGTAGCGATTAGTCAAGGGCTATTACCCATCCTGACAACGACATTAAAAAATCGGATTCAAAATTTATTAACGATCGTCCAAGCTTTACCGCTGATTGGGACTGTTTTAGGAACATTATTGTCCCCCTTTGTCACAGCTTTGTCTCAATTTATTACGAGTTTAAATTCACCAACTTCTGATAATAGTAAAAATTTGGTTGCTGCTTCGATTTTAGGTAATACGAGTGTTTCGCTACCATTTCTTTTATCTTCGCCCAAATTGACCCAAGATCTAACAGCTAATTTTAAGGGCGGTTTTATTCAAACAGATCAGTCGACGATTCAGTTAGGAACTACTACTGGTACAACACCTGTTTATTTTTCAGCCGGAGCACTCACCTGGCAGACCACAAGCTTGCCGACTCACTTGAACTTTGGTCAGCACTTGATCCAGACCCAACAGGATGAGCACTTAGTAGCCACCAATAACAATCAAGTAACTACCGGGTCAATTTCGATTACTGATACACGGACAGTTGTAAAAAATTGGCAAATAAAAGTCCAACAACTTAGTCCTTGGCAAAACGGAACCAATCAATTAACGTCCCAATTACAAATCTCAACAGCAGATTTAACAACTACCTTTCCTATCACTGGGATCACAAGTACTGCTAATCAAATGGTCCCTCTATCTATAGGCACGCAACAAACATTACTCAAATTAAATGGTGTAACTGATCCTGGTCAAGTCCAATTAGCAATCAACCAGTTCTCATTAGCGGTTCCCAAAGAAAGTCTGAAAACAAAGGGAACCTACCAAACAATGGTGGAATGGCTCTTATCGGATACACCGTAATTTATTTAGGAGGAAGAAGAAATGAAAAAGAAAACGTTATCTTTTTTTGTCTTAGGGATCAGCTTGTTTTCAAGTTCTCTCGTTTTTGCTGATTCACAAACCCAAGGAGAAGTGGCCTATGTGGAAGGCGCACTTGAATTTGACTATGCTGGCGGTATACCAACTAATTTAGACTTTGGGGATCATCCCCTGCAAACTACAGCTGCTGAAAACTGGATTGCTACTGCTACAGGTGAACAAACCGGCTCTACACCTACTACTGGAACCGTAGCTGTTCGAGACAACCGAGGAAATCCTGCAGCTACCTGGACAGTCAAGTTATCTCAAACTGACCAGTTCAAAACAGCGGATGATGTTGAGCTATCAGGTGCACAGCTCAATTTATCTTTTGGCGGACTTACAAATAATTTAGGGTTAGCCCCTACCAGTGCCTATGAAAACGATGAATTAGCGATCCAAGTATTCAATCAAGATGCTACGATTTTAGATGCAACCGCAGGTCAAAACTCGGGTGATACTGCACTAGCGATCAATCAATTCAGCTTATCTGTTCCAGCGAATACAAATAAAGTAGCCGAACAATATACTACTATATTAAATTGGACTTTCTCATTCAGTCCAACCAACTAAGAAAGGAGGAATGATCGTGAAAAAGTGGTTTTGGATACTACCCTTCTTCTTTCTACTGATGGGAAATCTTAACATCTACGGCGAATCCTTACAAAGTTTTGATGCACAAATACAAGTCAATGAATCAACACCATCAACAAACGACAATTATTTTGATCTACAACTAAAACCTGGACAGGAATCGACTTTGAATGTCTTAGTCACGAATCTAAAAGAAACTGAGATCACGATCATTCCGTCCTTTAATCGTGCAAAGACCAATCAACTAGGCGTTGTTGAATATTCTGGTAGAAATCAAGATCGTCCTAATAATTTGCCCACTGATATCGAGAAAATTGTTTCTGTTGATAAGCAAAAGTTTACTCTTGCGGGACATGAACAAAAAAAGATTCCTTTAACCATCAAAATGCCAGAAAAAGATTTTGATGGAGTAATTGCGGGTGGGCTCTATCTCCAAGAAGAACCAAAAAAAGATATACAAGGAAATATTCAACATGTCTTTTCTCGGGAGATTGCTGTCTTACTTAAAACACAACTAAACAAAATCCAACCGAACTTAGAACTAAAAAAAGCAGCACCTACCCAAATCAACCAGAGAAATGCCATCAAAGCAACTTTGGAAAATACTAATGCTGCTTATCTATCTAGTGCTCGTATACACTATGAGATCAAAAAAGAACAACAAAAAACCCCAGTACTAACTGGGACCCAGCCCATTTCGTTCGCCCCTAACAGCGGCATGGACTATTTGATTTTTTTAGAAGGAAAAGAATTCGAACCAGGAACCTATCAGCTAATGACGAATGTCAAAAACAAGGAAATCAATTGGCAGCAAAAGATAAATTTTACTATTTCGCAAAAAACAGCTGCAACTTATAATGAACAAAATATATCTACTACAAAGGATGAGCCGCAAAACAATTGGCTCCTTTGGCTAGCTGGAGGTATTATTTTCGCTCTCGTCCTCATTATTGTCTTTTTACTGTATATTGTAAAAAAGAAAAAACGATAACTGTTATCAAACAAAAACTAACTCTACCTAAATTTTCACGAGGCAGAGTTAGTTTTTTTCTTCTGATCTAGCAGTTATTGATATACTATCAAGCACATTAGTTCTTTACTACGATCAGGAACAATCCCAGCCGTTCTTCAACAACTAGCGACTCCTTATTGTGGTTCTCCAAATCGGATGGTATCCCCAATCGCAAACTCTGGAAAGATTTGAGGCTCTACAACGATTGCTCCTGGCAAGACTTCGTTTTCTCCTGTGCGGAAATAAATGGAGATATGACCGAGGGTTTCAAAGTTATGATTGGCTTCACTGCCAACTTCTTTGATTTCATATTCTTGGTTGCCGATGGTCAGTATATCCCCTGTTTTGATGACATTTTTAGCCGTTTCATGATTGTCATGGACCACACAGATGTCTTTTAATTCAGGTGGTACCTGTTGTCCGAAAAGAATCATTAAGTACTCTGCCGCAAATTCTTCCACTAAAGAACCAACCTCAACAATCTTTGTTGTGTGCATGGTTTTCTCCTCCTTCTATGATAACGTCGTATCTTGTAAATGACGTAACTGCCAAACAGTGGTACTGGCATCTAGTTCAACGTCATCTTCAGTTAAGAAAGAACCCGCCCGTATAAAACGTTTTGCTACTACTTCTCCAGAGATCAGTCCGATCGGGATATGTCCCTCTCGCTTCATTTCTTCGTGGGTCTCAAGTACTCCTCGGACACAAAAACCACCGATTCCATCTAAATGATCCCCAGGTTGAATATCTTTTTTCGCTACCGCAACGGTTTCTGAAATTGGGGCGCCTAATGGAACAATGGCATGATCTTGTTGTAAGACAGCTTTTGCAATCGTAATTGGTGTTTCTAAACTTGCTAAATGATACGGGCGATATAAGATATGATGATCCCGTTTCCCTTTCTTCATCAAGTAATTCATTTCTTCAGCTACTTCGCTATTTTGCCCCTTAACGATAACAAAGACGCCTGGCGCTAAACCATCCACATATTCCACTACACCAAATTGAGATAAGACCCCACCATTTTCTTTTAAATCTAACGAAGTAATGACAGAATCTAGATTCCCTTTCAAACCATGCATACCTACCTTGTCAGGGATATAGCCAATCGCATTTGATAAAAGATTCATTTCAGCCATTGTTTTTGTTCCATCTTGGAAAGCAGCTAGCATGTGAGGAGCCATTTGTTTTTTCTGAGCTTCTTTTTCAGCAGTTGCCGGATTTGCGGAAATATTCAATTGATTATTTTTGCCTTTTCCCGCAACTAAGACTTCCATCCCCATAGACGAAGCAAATTCAAATAATTCGGTGGTTGCTGCAGGTTCATCGCCATCTGATCCTGTATAGATCAACCCTGCTGAATCATAGAGTTTATGCATCAAAGGTCCAATAGTGATATCGATTTCAACATTTAATAAGACAAGATGTTTTTTTGCTAATAACGCTTCAAGCGCAATTTTTGCTCCTGCTTCAGGTACACCAGTAGCATCTACGATTACTTCATTCCAATCAGAGTGAATAATTTCTTTAGCATCTGTTGAAATAAGGACATCATTTTTAACTTTTGCCGAAGCTAGATACGCTTCTTTCGCTTTTTGTGCATAATCAAGAGACAAGTCACTGATCCCTGTTACGATCATCCCTGGAATTGACGCTATTTGTGCAATCATTCCCCTGCCCATTTGTCCTGCACCAATTACTCCCACTTTGATTGGATTTCCTGTTTTTTCTCTTAATTGTAATTCACCATATAAAGTCATCTTATGTATTTCCTCCACTCATTCAATTTTTTATGTTTTTTTATAAATATTCTCTAAAGATTCGGTTCACTAATATTTTAGGCGAATTGGCAAAATTACCAATTGTCGAGCCCGCAATATGAGGGGTGATCGTGAGATTATCTAATGTTAGATAAGGATGGTCTGCGGGTAATGGTTCCTGTTCAAAAACATCCACTGCCGCTCCCGTAATCTCTTTGTTTCTTAATGCTTGAATCAAATCTTGTTCATTGACTAATCCAGCACGGGCACTATTGATGAAAACAGCAGAAGGTTTCATTTTCTTGAAATGTGACTCATTGATCATATGTTTTGTTTGAGGAGTCAATCGATAATGCATCGAAAAGATATCTGCTTTTTCCACCAGTTCCTCTAAGCTAACTTGAGTATCAGGGGACGTACCATCAAAATAATCATCAAAGAAAAGAATGTTACATCCAAAAGGTCGCAACAAATGAGCAACTCGTTGGCCAATTTCGCCATAACCAATTAACCCAATCGTTGACTCTTTTAATTCAGGTGCTAATAGCCCATTAGGATAGTACTTTTGCCACTGATGCTCTCTTAATTTTTGATTTCCTCGTGCGATATTTCGAATTTCTGTCAAAATCAAACCAACAGTAAATTCCGACACACTAGTCTTACTTCTGCCAGGAGTATTATAAACAGCAATTCCTTTTTCTTCGGCATAGCTAACAGCGACATTTTCTGTACCTGCTCGCAGTACGCCAACTAATTCCAAATTTTCCGCCCGTTCGATCACTTTTTTACCAATCGGTGCAAATTGAGTAATGATCCACTGATACTCTTCAATATTTTCTAAGAGATACTCTGGTAATTCGACTGCATCACACCCATGTTTTTCAATCTTGATATTATCTTTTTGCAGACTATCTAAATCAGAATGCCGCCATTCTTTGATGTCTACAGAAATTCCTTTTGTCGCTAAATCTTTTAAGCCTTCTTCCATCATTTCTCGATCGATAAATAAATCTGCGATTGCTAAACATTTGATCATTCTTTATTCCCCTCCTCATTTAATACAACTGATACCCGGTAGCTTCCTGGGGTACTAGCGATCTCGAATGCTTTTTGAATATCCATTAATGGAATTTTGGTTTCGATCAATTTTGATACATCGACACGCCCTTCATTTAGGAGTGTAGCTGCGTCATAAAAATCTTCTAATGTGGAAGCATACGTACCGATCACTTCGAGACGCATATAATGAATCGTATTTGGCTGGATAGCCATTTCAGGCTCAGGATAACCCGCAGCATAAATCGAGATTTTCCCATCTTTTTCTTTCACCATTTCAAGGGATTGATTCATCGCCAAAGTTGATCCAACTGCGACAATAACGCTGTCAGCTCCTCTCCCATTTGTGAGTTCTTTGACTTTTTGGACTGGATCGGTTTGACTTGCATCAATCGCTTCAAACCCTAATTCCTTGATCAGAGCTAACTTTTTAGGCATGACCTCAGAAATAATGACCCTTGCGCCCATTGCTCGTGCTGTTAGTCCATTGAGAAGTCCCATTGTTCCTCCACCGATGATCACGATCGTTTCTTTCCCAGGCACTATTCGTAATTTTTTCATATTTTGAACGACGGAGGATAAGGGCTCGACAAAAGCAGCTTCTGAGGCAGATAAAGTTGGTCTCATCTTGACGAAGCTCTTGGCTTTACAAACAAAATAATTCGCAAATCCAAAAATCCCATAAAACTCTTTTGAATAATTCTTTCCAAATTGCCGTTTGTTTTCACAATTCGTAATTTCACCAAATTTACACTCATCACAGTAACCACAATAATCATAAAGTACACTGACTCGATCGCCGATCTGGTAGGTATCGCCGACAGCTTTGCCTTTTGCTATGACAATTCCTGAACATTCATGTCCGCCAGCCATAGGATAGCCTTGATGTTCTCTAAGTCCTAACCATTGTTGATAGTCAGTTGTACAAATGTTACAAGCTTCTTGTTTTACTAACAATTCATCTTCTGCCAATTCAGGCATCGGTATTTCCTTGATCTTTGCATTCTTCTTCTCAGCTAAATAGCCAAACGTTATGTTTTTAGGTTGCATTTTTTCACTCCTATTCTATAATCCAATTGAAAAGGCATACGCAATGATAACTGCGATCGGACCAGTTAAAATTCGCGAAAACAACACAGCTGGCACACCATTAGAAATCGTTTCTGGTTTTGCTTCTCCCAAAGTCATTCCTACGGGTGCAAAATCACAGCCAACTTGTGAATTGATAGCAAACAGTGCTGGTAGAGCGTAATGTGGCGGGATTGTACCATTAGCGATCTCTGTTCCGATCAATAAACCAATCACCGAAGCAATCACCGCCCCTGGTGCTAATAAAGGAGATAAAAACGGCAAACTAGTAATAGCACCTAATAGAACTAAGCCAAGTAAGCTACCGCCTAAAGGTGACAAAAACTTCGCAATAATATCCCCAATTCCTGTATAGTTGATAATACCAATCAAAGTTGCAACAAAAGCCATAAATGGAATAATATTTGTTAGCACGGTATCGATCGTTTCACGCCCTGCTTGATACATGATATTGATAAAGCTCCCCGCACCACGTCCGATGGTATCGATCAAGCCAAAAATCCCACCTTTTTTATTGCTTTGATTTTTCTTTTCAGTGGTTTCTTTTGTTATTTCTGTAGTTGTTTCCGGTTTTTTTGTGTTGATATTTGATGTTTTTTCATTCTTATCTTCTTTATTATGTACTTGTGCAGCTTCGCTCTCACTAATAATTTCTATGTTTGTAATCGTTGTTCCTGAAACAAAAATATCTTCTGTCATAAATTTCGCCAACGGCCCAGAAGGCGCTTGCAATTTTACGTTGATTGTTGGGATCTTCATTCTTGGATACGTTCCACAGCGTGCTGTTCCGCCACAATCAATGACTGCACACAAGGTTTCTTCTTTTTCCACTGGATTTTTAAATGCATCAACCGCTGTTACCCCAGCTAATTCCGCAATCTTTTCAGCGACGGGATGAATGCCCCCACCGGTTACGCTGATAACGTACTTTTTACGTTCATCATTTAACGGAATGGTTAATGGTCCTCCCCAGCCACCATTTCCTTTATGGATAATTAGTTTTTTCGCTTCCATCTCTACCTCCATTCTCAGTTTCATCTATGCTTCTGTTGTTTTTTTTGCTTCTCTTTGTGTTAAGAAACGAGCAATTTTTTCTGTAATGATTCCTCGTACTAAGATAATCATAAAAGCAGCTAATAAATACCTTAGTCCTAATTCACTTTGATTTCCCACTTTACCAAAGCCAGCTGCCACACCAAGATAAACAAATAGTTCAGCTGAATTTGCATGAGGAAATAATCCCACGATGGGATGAAGCATTGACACCGTTGCATCATAGTAAGCTGCCTTGTGTTCTTCTTTTAAAAATCGTCCAAATGTATAACACATTGGATTTGTTAAAAAGAAACACGCTAAAAACGGAATCAATGTATAGCGTAATAACGTGAATTTCGTACATCGTTGCATGAATCCAAATACTCTTTTTTCTCCGATAATTTTTATTAGAGCGTTTACAAAAAGAATCAAAGAAATCAACAGCGGAACGATCGTCGTTAAAAATCCAACAAAAGTATCTGCTCCAGCTTGAAACATTCCCATAAAGCCATCTGACAACTTCACCAGAAAATTCAAATCCCATTCCTCCTTTTAAGATCAAATTGCGCGCTTTTATCAAAAGACAATCCATTTGTCATATGATACCACACCAAGAATATATCATTTGACAAAATCAATGTCAATTGATTTTTCCGAAAAAATAAAGTACACTAAAAATGGAAATGTTTTTTATTAAATGTATGACAGTTATGATTACCCGATCGACTTGATCTATTTAAGTGAAGTGAATAACTGGAGTGAAACGATCAATTGGAGGAAAAAATGAGTAAATCTGAAGAAAGAAACATGGTGAAAGTAGCAACTTTATATTATAAAGAAGGTCTGACACAAGCACAGATTGCTAAGAAAATGGGAGTCTCTCGTTCACTCATTTCTAAATGGTTAATTGATGCTCGAAAAGCAGGTTTCATTGAATTTTTTATTAATAGTGAAAATATCTATGCCATTGAATTAGAAACCGAACTAGAGAAAAAATTTGCCTTATCTTTTGTTAAAGTGGTGGACACAACGAATCTATCTTATCCAGAAATCGAGAAAATGGTTGGACAAATTGCATCAATTTCTTTAAAAGATAAGATTGCAGCTGCGAAAACAATCGGGATTTCATGGGGAAAGTCAATCAAAAGCTTAGTTACTCAATTTCCATTTGAGAATTATCCTGATACAACATTCATTCCATTAATCGGCGGCATGGGATATGATCATTTTGATATCCACTCCAATCAACTTTGCCATGAATTTGCTCGAAAGACACGTGGTTCTTCAAAATATCTTTACACTCCAGCACTGGTTTCTAATGAGATAATTCGTCAAGAATTTGAAGGTAATATCTACATTGATAAAATTCTCTCTGAAGCCAAAAAAGTCGAATTAGCACTTGTCGGTATCTCCTCCCCTGATCATTTCAACACGATGGAAGAAATCGGGTATACTAATAAAAAAGAAATGGCACAATTAAGAGGGATTGGTGCAGTTGGGGACATCAACTCCCGTTTTTATGATAAAGATGGTCAAGAAGTAAATCATCCAATCAATAAGCATGTGGTTGGCCTAAGTCTTGAAGAGCTTAAAGCGATTCCTGAAACCATCGCTATTGCTTATGATGATGCGAAATGGCAAGGAATCTATTATGCTTGTAAAAATCAACTGATTGACTCCATCATTACTACCGACACCATTGCGGATCACTTGATTCATATGGATATTTAGCAATGACAAAAACGGAAGTTACGTAAGAGCAGTTCCGCTTCTCACCTGTTTCCTTTATCTGCTCTTGAATCTCCTAACTATTTCCGCTATGATTAAAAAGTAATAAAATATGATTTTGTTTGCAGGGGGACGCTGTTGCGTTGAGAAGGTAAAACCTGACCCTTTGAACCTGTTTGGTTGATACCAGCGTAGGGAGCAAATGTCCTTTTTGTTGATGCGAAATCAAAACAAACAAGACATTCTTCTTTCTAGGGGAATGTCTTTTTCTATTTTAAGGAGGATTACAGATGAAAAAAGTGCTTAGTATTGCAGGATCAGATTGTAGTGGTGGCGCGGGTATACAAGCCGATTTAAAGACTTTTTCTGCTCATCGAGTGTATGGAATGTCGGTTATCACCTCAGTCGTAGCTGAAAATACGGTTCGTGTATTGACCTACCAAGATATTTCCCCTCAAATCATCAAAGATCAAATGGATGCGGTTTTTGAAGACATTTTTCCCGATGCCGTAAAAATTGGGATGCTTTCTAGCCAAGAAACAATGCTTGCAGTGACTGAAAGTTTAAAAAAATGGCAACCACAAAATATTGTTTTAGACCCAGTGATGTACGCTAAAAACGGCAATGCGTTGATGGAGCCAACTGCGATTGATACACTGATTCAGACGGTTCTTCCCTTAGCTAACTTGATTACACCTAATATCCCAGAAGCAGAAAAAATTGCTCAATGTACGATCTCATCAATAGCAGATATGGAACAAGTCGGACGAACCATCTACGAAAATAGTGGAACAGCTGTTTTAATCAAAGGTGGGCATAAATCTGGTGAAGCTACCGATGTGCTCTTTGATGGAAATAAATTCTATCACTTTACTGCAGAACGAATCGAAACCAAAAATACTCATGGGACAGGGTGTACGTTATCTTCTGCTATTGCTTCTGAATTAGCTCTAGGGAAATCCTTAGAGCAGGCTGTCTGTGAAGCAAAGAAATACGTTACACTTGCAATCCAACATTCGTTGGCGATCGGTCAAGGACATGGTCCTACGAATCATTTCTACTCGCTTTACCAAAATACCGTTGAAGAGGAGTAATTTTATGTCATCATTCAAAACGATTATCCAACAGATTCGTGCATGCAATCCGTTGGTTCACCATCTAACGAACTATGTAACAGTCAATGATTGTGCCAATATTACTTTAGCTATTGGTGGTTCTCCGATAATGGCTGATGCGATTCAAGAAGTAGCAGAAATAACAGCTAAAACGGATGCACTCGTTCTCAATATAGGAACCTTGAATGAACAAACCGTCGATTCGATGATTCTTGCTGGCAAAGAAGCGAACAAGCATGGAATTCCGGTCATATTCGATCCAGTCGGTGTGGGTATTTCTCAATTTCGTATGGATGTGACTAAAAAGTTATTAAACAGTATCCAATTTACAGTCATTCGTGGAAATTATTCAGAAATCCTTTGTCTAGCAGGTATTCGAACTTCAGCTAAAGGAGTAGACACTTCGCTTGTGAATCAAAAAAAAGAAACTGAAGTCATCAATATTGCACGAACACTAGCTTCTTCTTTTCACTGTATCATCGTCATAACCGGCGCAATCGATATCGTTTCAGATTGTGTTCGAACGATGCAGGTAAAAAATGGTTGTGCTGCAATGCGCCATGTTACTGGTACTGGTTGTATGTTAGATTCTCTAATTGCTACTTTTTGTGGTGGTTATTCCGATGATTTTTTTGAAGCAGCCGTAAGTAGCGTGATTGCAATGGGAGTTGCTGGTGAATTAGCTTTTGAAAAGGCAAAAACCAAAGGAACAGGTAGTTTACGTACCCATCTAATAGATGAAATAAGTAAACTAACGGATCAAACCTTATCAGAACGAGGTGACTTTATTGCATACGATGATTGATTATCGGCTCTACCTAGTAACCGATCCATATTTGTTCACTACCAATACACTGTTGGAAGCTGTCTCACAAGCACTTGAAGGAGGCGTTACTGCTGTCCAACTCCGAGAAAAACAGTTAGATTCTAGAAAGTTTTACGAAGAAGCCATACAGATAAAGCGATTAACCAAAAAATATAACGTTCCCTTGATCATCAATGACCGCCTTGATATTGCTCTGGCATGTGATGCAGACGGTCTCCATATAGGTCAAAATGACTTACCCTTAACTATAGCTCGTAAGCATCTTGGACCAGATAAACTAATCGGTGTTTCAGTACAAACGGTTGAAGAAGCCATCGAAGCAGAAAAAAATGGTGCGGATTATCTAGGAGTCGGTGCAATGTTTCCTACAGATACCAAACCAGATGCAATACATGTCACAACTGAAGCATTAAAAAAAATCTGTGCGCAAGTCTCGCTTCCAATCATTGTGATCGGTGGAATCAATCAGCAAACAATCCCAGCTTTTCACTCACTTCCCATTCAAGGTTTTGCTGTCGTATCTGCTATTTTGTCAAAAAAGGATATCAAAAAAGCCAGTCAGGAACTTTTAGGATTGATTGATCAGACGATTGGGAGGTAAATCAATGTCATTTTCAAAAAATTTAAAAATCGAAGCTTATGACAGCTGGGAAAAAGGATTTAATCATCCATTTATTCAAGAATTAGGAAAAGGTATTCTTGCTAAAAAAACATTTCAATTTTATTTACTACAAGATTACTTATATTTGTTTGAATATGCTAAAGTATTCGCATTAGCTGCCACCAAATCAGACAATGAGCATCAATTATTTCATTTTGTGGAAGCACAATACAGTATTCTAGCAACAGAACTTGACTTACATCGCCAATATATGTTGGATTATGCTATTGAAAAAGAAGAATTTAACACCGTACAACCTTCTTTTTACAATCGCTCTTATACAACAAATATGCTAGCGATCGGCCATAGTGGAGGTGTCGCTGAAATCATCGCAGCTATCCTTCCCTGTGCTTGGACCTATTACGATTATGCGAGTCGTTTAAAAAAACGATATCAATCGAGTTTAGAAAAGAACCCCTATCGCTCCTGGATTGATTTATATGCAGATCCTGATTTTGAAAAATCATTTGAATGGATGTTTGACCTGTTGGATGAATTAGTCGAAATGAAAAGTGCGAAGGAACAACAAAAAATAAAACAAATTTTTATTTCCAGTTTGGAATTTGAATATCTTTTTTGGGAAATGTCTTATCATGAAGAAATGAATCTGATTCCATTATCAAAATAAATTGTATAGTGATCTCAGTAGACAACTTCTTCTGCTTTCGTTTAAAGCAGATCTAGTAAAACATGTTAAGTCTAGGACACTCACCTTTTAATCTCTATACCAGACGAAACCTCAATCATTGTAGGACTGATAGAGTATTCTATCGGTCCTGATTTTTTTATAAAAAACTACCACACTACCGCTAAGATGAAGTTATTCAACCCATCAATCTGAAAGAACTTATTTGATCACGCCAAACTACTAAATCAAATTGTATATGACTTTTACTGCTTTGAGAATAACCGTTTGTCTAGTCCTCATCGGTGATTGCACTCATTCGACATAAAAAATAGTAATCTCTCTATAAAATTAACTGACGAAAATATAATCATAAAAAAGCACAAATTCTTTATTGAACCAAATAGAATTTTCTCATAAACTCACATTCCTAAGTCACACATTGCGTCTTTTAACCAAGGATGTAAAACGAAAATATCCGTTAAAGCCCATTCAATATAGGTTTTACACCCTTGATCTAAAGAGATGTCTAAAGCTTTGTCCAATTTTTTTAAATAAGGAGCACTATGGTCTCTATCCCATTTAATCTTATCTGCAATGAAAACAACTTTATCTAAACTAGAAGCATTTTTTTTAAGCGTTGTATGACATTCAATAGCTGATAATATTTCTCTATCCTTGATATTGAATAGTTCTTTTGCTATACATACTGATTGTTTTTGGTGGAGAATCATAGGTAGTTTCTCTTCTTCTTTTAGTACTTCCTCTCCTAAACTCTTTTGTAGTTCTATCCTTTCATCATCAGGAATGATTACGCTAATATCATGTAACAAACCAGCAAGATAGGCTTTATCTTTTGGTACGTTAAATTTTTCTGCAAGTTCTTTCGCCTTGTTGGCTACTTCATACGAGTGAAAGACGGTTTTATCTTTCCCATAATAATTCAAAAATTCTCTGACTTGTATTTCAATATTTTTAGAACTAAAGGGTATCTTATACTCAATAATGTTCTTCATTTTAACTCACCTTCCAATGAATGCCTTTACATTATTATGTATTAATAAGGTCAAAAATAAAGTTCGACAATCATTCCATCCTCTGATAGTTTTGCTCCTTTTTAGCTTTTCGATTCCCATGGATCAGGGTACAACGAATAAAATCATCAAATCAATCTAAGTGCGTTTTGATTTCTTACTGTCTGACTTATTCCTATCAGTTAACAAACCATAAGTGGCATAAGCAGGAATTACTATAGCTAAGAACATTTTAACGAGAAACTTAAAAACTTTCATATGATTCACCATCCTTTATATGTTACTCATACTTTATCATATTACCTATTAATAACCCAGCTATCGCAGGCGATCGTTTATCCTTGGAGACTAACTACTTCTTACTTCTCCCTCATTATTTCATACCATAGTTTATGGTTTTCGAAATTTTTATCATTTCAAACGACGAATCATTATCTGTCATGGTAATACTATTTTAACCAAAAAAGAACAGAAAGAAATTTTCTTCTTTCTGTCCAAATGATTCTAAGAATTTTCTTTACCAACATCATTTGACAAAGAGACCAAAAAGCCCCCCCCTAATGTAAGATCCATTAGAAGTTCTATGATACCCGAAGGCTGGGGGTTAGCTAGAACCCTGATTATTTTAATTAGATGATTACCCATCTCGTATCTTCGTAGTTCAGTTTAACTAGATGATTTATTTCAAAACAAGATTGCTGACTTAAATCCTAATTCAGCATAATCAAACAAATATGCTGCATCAATTCATCTCACATTTTAATTTTGTAAAAAATTGATATTTGTTTCACAATTTTATTGTAAAATAAAACAATACTTATTGGAACAAACACCCCTAACATCAAGCGGAATAATCCATTTATAGGTGTTATTTCGCCATGCCTCATATTAAAGATTTGAATAGGTATCATATGAAACAAGAATATATTCTTACTATAGGAATTTAAATTTTCAAAACTTTTGATTTTACTTTTAGAAATAACCAGCAATCCATACAAACTAAAAATAAAAGGGATTGTGAAATACATAAAATTCTTATCGATTCCTTGATTATAAAATGTGATTATCCCTTCGACTCCTCCTAAAAAACACGCAGCGACTAGTCCATATATTAATAACTTTCGATGCTTTTCTAAATTATGTACATTATCAGCCAAAACAAATCCTATGGAAATAAAGAGTGGACTAAAGAATAACCCATTTCTTGTAGTAAAAAAAATATTAAAGTATTTTTCCATAACTGATATGACCATTGGATTTGATATAAATAAGGAATACGTTTCAAGGGAACCAACAGAAAAAAATAAAAAACAAACCAGAAAAACCCATTTATATCTAAATCTTTGAAACATATATTTAACTATAGCTAATGAACTTATCAAAGCAGGAAAATACCATAAGTGATAGAAGCTTCCAGCATATAGGAAACTAACTACCAATGCCAATAATATTGACCATAAATTCCACTGAATATCAACTGTATCTTGTAACAGTTGAACACCAAACGGAATGTACAACAAAAACACTATAGTATATAGACGTACTATTCTTCTTAGCCACATCTTCGAATAGCCTTCCCTCTTACTATTTATCCGAAAGAAATATGCATTATTTACAAAAAAGAATGGAACAGCAATACGACAAACCATACTTTTTAGAAAAAAATGCACTATCGGGTGATTAGTAATGGTTCCACAATGAATAACAACAACACAAATCGTTGCAATAAACTGAGCAATAAATAGTTTTTGATTCTTATTATCCATAATCCCTCCAACAAGCAAATTTGACTTTAATAGGATAGAAATAAAAATAGAATATGTACCAAAAAAATTTGGAGATAATTAACTCTAACATCTATATTTTCTCTTTCCTTTTTACTTTCTTAAATCCACAATACTATATTTATTATAGTATTGATTAATGTAAAAAACATTAGACTAAAGTCCAATTCATTTAATTCATAATTGTATAGAGTGGGAGCAATTTTAAACTATTGAGGTATTCAAAAAAACAATAGATAGATCCCTATTTTTTTAAAATTAGATGATTACCATTATCGTATTTTCTTGGCTCAGTTTGATTAGATGAATTATTTCAAACATAGATGAGTGGGTAAAAACGACTTTCACTATACCTAGAAGCCAGAAAAATCATAGGCTATCTAACGTTTGAATCCCTGTAGGACCCTCACCAATGATAATGAATGATAAGGACCATTTTCTGCTCTTTGCAGTAGCGAAAGCAACTCATAAAAATCATCAGATAGAAAAACGTTTTCTTCATCTTCATTACCTCTATTCATTTTAGCTTCTTATACGGCAGTAGGTACGGTTCTTTTCATGATGTGGAATGATTTCCTATATAGAGAGTAGGACAACGCTTCAAAAAGAAAATGGCTCTATAACAAAAAAATCTGGGTCAGAATGAACCTCATTCTGTCTCAGATTTTTTTTACACCACGCATCAGTTCTTATTGACAAAGAGCCAAAGAAAACCCCTAATGTAAGACACATTAGGAGTTCATTATGATACCGGCGGCCGGGGTCGAACCGGCACGCCCTTAACGGGCACTGGATTTTGAGTAGGACCTGCATGTACGTTTGAAGCTGTTTAACCTAATTTAAAAGGATTTTGACATGTTTCAAATTGTTTGAATTTACTTGAAATGAACTCGAATTTATTATATTGATTCAGAAAATCAATCAGGTGATTATTCCAAGCATCGCGGTGCTGTCCTTAGTTAATTGCATCAATAACTATTAAAACACGTGAATTACAAGTTTCTCCCAAAGTATTAATTACTGAAAGTATTTCCAAAGATGACATTTCTCTGAAGCCTAAACTTTTAGCTAAAAATTGAATTGGATTATTCACTGTATAATGCTGTCCTAATAAAAATAAAGTTGGTAAATTTTCTTTAAGTCTTTTAACAAAAATATCACATAATAAATGAGATTTTCCATTTCTAGCTTTCCCAGTGATTAATAAGAATTTTTCTTTTCCGGAAATTAAAATTGGGCTTTCAACATATTCTTTGAAATCCTTAACACTATTAACAATAGTTCTAACTTCGTAATTAAGAGAATCAATCTTCTCTATAATTTTTTTATTAGCTATCTCTATTCTATATATATATCACTATTTAGAGTATTCATTTTTATCAATTTGTTCTCATTTAGAGTTTCCAAGAGAATTCAAAAAGTATTTTGCTTGCCAAGCGACTTCAGTTCCATCATTCAGCATTCAAAAATATTAAACTCCTCCAGAACCATCTTTATTTATAAATCTAGTTGCCCCTTCTATCTTTTCTCTACGAGCTATTTGACATACCATTTCTTCAAAAATCACTGTTTTGACAACCTTTATGCTCCCTAATTTTAGAAAAATCTATATCTATCATTACACATTCTCCATCTCCTGATTATTTTTCATCTTTTAATAGTTCAGTGTAAAATTAGTATCTTTACTAAAAAAAAATTTATTTCAAGTTACTTTCAACAATCAGATGTAGCTTAACTCCATTTTCAAATAAAAATGCTTCAAATTCTTTTTTATTTACAGTCCAAACTTCCATTGTAACATCTTTATATCTCTCTGAATTGATATATGCATGTTCATTTGGCATCGTGAATACGTTTCTTGTTAGATCAAAATCAACTTTCTGAAGTATCTTATGGAAAAATGAAGAAGGTATCATTCTCAGCGAACTAAGATAAATAGTTGATCCATATACATTATCAAATAATGATTCATCTGGATTATATTCTCTTTCATATAGTCCGTAATATTGAATTAAACTTCCACGACCGCTTATTTTTCCCAAAGATAAGTTCTCGAAATTATGATCTAAATAATTAGGCGAGATAGAATATGCCAATGAAGCTACCATTTCTTCATTTTCAAAAAATTTAGTCCAAGTCAACCCAATTATCATTTTGTCAAAACCAACTTCTTTTAAAATAGTTTGATTCATATAGTCAATATCTGAATTTTCTTCCAAATTAATTGAAAATATCCTTTCATCATATAGCATGGACTTACTTCCTTCAATAAAAAGGAAAGGTTCATCTATAGGCAAAATTTTACTAATCTCAAAAATTGACTTCCCCCTTCCTTTTAACTCATCATAAAGATATCTTTGTATTAAGAATTCTTCTTTATCATCATCTATAAATTTGTAAAATGCTCCATACTCTAGTTTGATTTCTTCAAAGTTGTTTCTGTATTCTAATTCATATATATCTTTCAAATCATCAAAATTCTTTTTAAATGATATGCCGAGAATTTCGGAATAATATCTCATATGTCCAGAACTCACAAATTTTTTTATCCCAGAGTGATCAACATACTCTCCTCCAAATGTTTCCCGTAAAAATGTTGTGTCTTGTTCCATATAACTTAAAACAATATTTGCTTCAACTTTTAGTGAAAGTAAATTTAATTCATCAGAACAAAAACAAATAAACTCTTTTGCAAAGTCTATGTTTACACCATTAATAACTAACTCTTCCAAAATAAGTAACAGCAAATATTTTTGCCTAACCATTGTTTTAGAAATTAAAATTTCATTATCCCATCGTTCTGGGAACATGAGATAAAAAAAATATAGGCCTTTAAATGTTTCTCTTGTCTTCATTATATCGTTTGTTGAAAAACTGATCCAAAGAATCTTTTCTATAACGTCAACCCAGTTTTTCTTAATCTCAGTATAATTTATCTGAATAGAATAAGTATCCTGATATGAAAGATCCCATACCCTTATTTCTTTAATTTGTTGATCAAAAAAATTGAGTAGTAGTTGAAAATTTTTTGTTTTCAAATACTCTATAGTATACTGATTCAAATCATCTGTAAACGATGACAACCAATAGGATATTTCACTTCTTTCAAAGTACTTATTATGAATAATGTGGGTAAACAAAGCCTCCCTTTGCAAATCTGTAATCAGTGGAAATAAACTAGCAACCAATTGTTCCATCCCTTGCGACTGCCAACTATACCCCTCATCAATCTTTAAAAATATTGAAAAGATAGTATCTCTATGAATTCGAAAGTATTCATCCCTATTTGTGTTCAGTCGATCAACAACCTTGTTGTACAAATTTAATAAATCAGATCTTGATTCAAAATCACCAAAATCAGCCTCTAATAATTCATTCATTATCTCTTGCATAGACATTAAAATTAGCTCATCTTCCTTTTTCTTTTTACTAGTAGATTTGGGAGTTTCGTAACCTTTAATGGTTTCCTCAAGTTCATATAGTCTTGATTCAATAATTATGTTCTTCGTTTCATCAAAATTTTGGGAGAGAAGCGACAAGTAATTAAATATTCTATCACTTTCGTCTGCTTTCTCTGAGATAGCTTCCAATAAAAACCAATAACTCAAGCGCTCCGTGTCACTTTCTAAGTAAGGTTCCATAGAAAAAGAAATTTTTTTTATTTTACTAATAACTAACTCTTCAAAGTTTTTACTAGAAATTAATGTTAAGAAATGATTAGCTCCAGATTCCATAGAAGCTTCAACTACAGATTCTTTTACCAATCCGGATATTAAATTATCGCCTTTCTTATTAACTCGTTCAGAAAGATTTAGCAAATCAAGACCACGCTTGTACCATTCATTTGAATTCATAGAACTAATAACTTGAAAAGTCTGAAGTGGATAATAAATTACATCCTCCTTATGTCCTACAAATCCTAATAAATGTATCCGAAATTTTAATTTAGCTCTATCGATTAATTCGGCTGGTTCATCTAATAGTTTAATTAGCTCCATAAACAATTCATAAGTATCTCTCATATCATCAATCGTTTCATCCCATGCTAATCCATGTTCACCAAGCCATGTTAAGAAGTAATTTTTTAATGCTTCATCAAATCCTCTCCTGTACAAATAAAGCCAAATCAAACGAGTAAATTTATCAGAATATTTTTTTTTATTCTTTGTTAGTGTGATAAAATATTGTGTTAATTGTGTTTCTAAATTATTGTCACAAGTTTTTTCCACATAAAAGACGATATACCACTCAATAAATCTTGATGCAGTAAAAGCATCGTGTGGCAACAGAATTGAATTCTTTATATTCCAGTTTTTTTCAAAAATTGTCGTTAACTCTTGTATATCAACTTTTGCTGCCTCCATGTTTAGACTGCCAATTTCAAAATATATTCGTAGAATTTCATCTAATGATCCTGCACTACGTTTATCGTTCTTACTCAGGAAGAAGAGGTATTTTAATCTATCAATTAGCTTTTTCATATCATCACGTAGAATTGATTTTCCAAAAATAAAAGCTAATCTGCTAAATAAAATCACTGGATCATCTACACGATTTTTGAAAAAATCACAAGCACTATCTGAGTAAATCCATTCTAAAAATTTTGTACTATCTATATGCTTGTTCAAGAGTAATTTGAAAAAATCTAGATTTATTGTAGTTACAATATCAAACTTGCTTTCATCCCATGTTTGATTAATGAGTAGCTCTATCCACTTTATCTTGTTAGTGTCAAAAAGAAGTTCAAGTAACTTATTCAGGTTATCAAGTATTTGATTTTTATAATTAATTAAACTAATTTTGTACTTTTCAATATCATCATTTTCTATTATTCCTTCAATTGTACCTATAAAAACAGCTTGTTCCAACTGGCTATTTTTTGAAATAAATTCGCAGTCCATTTCTACGGGAAATACTTCTGCAAGATAAGTTAGTTCTCTTACAAAATTGGAAACACGATTAGATGATATACGACCATCGTCTCTCTTAAATGTATTCTCTAGGGATGCTCTGAAGATTAGTTCGAACTTAGTAAACCATTTCTTAAAAGTTCGGATCGCTCTTTCTTTTTCACCAAATTCAAATAATTCTTTTATCTCATTTAGAGTATTTTCCAATTCATCAAATTGGACTTGATTCAAATTTATTTTTTTAAATTCTGAAATAAAATATTCCATCTGACTTTCTTCTTGTGTAATATCATATCTTTCTAATACCTTCACATATTGGTTTAGAACAATCGCAATTAAAGTGATCTTCTCAAGGTACTTATAATCGAAACTACTCTCAAAAATCAAACATATCTCTTTAAATTGCTTAACAATTTCGTCTATATTTTGATTGATATAGAATGCTTCTTTTAAATAATCAAGTGTGAATATCTCTAACTTCTCTTGATTCCTATTTGCTAATTCCAATAAACGAAAAAGATCATTGTGGCGCATGTATACTTTTGACTGATCTGTTATATAAAAGTTTGCAATTCTACTAGCTACTTCTTTAATAATCCCTTGATTCTGTAACTTATTTTCTAAGAAGACTTTGATATCATTATGGTAAAGATAATAATAATCATCTTTCTCGATAATCAAAGGAGAATAACTAGCTAAGATACTTTTCCATTGAATTTTTGTCAAAGGAACATCATCAAATATTTTGCAGAAATCATTAATATGAACTTTTTCTTTTGACAATACAAAAATTCCCGCTAAAAGACTATTTCCAATCTCTTTTCCTTTAGTGTAGTGAAGAGATCTCGAAGTCCATATATGATTGTAGTATTCAGTAATATTCGAAGTCAGAAATTTACTTTTTAATAAGTGGATAAATTCAGCTACATTTTTTACTTTTTTACTTTCATAAGCAGAAAAAATTGCTGATAAGGTGTTTCCTTTCGAATACTTGAGTATTTCTTTTGCAAAAAGATCAATATTTTCAAATTCAGGATTTATATCAATTAGTAAGTTTTGAATATCATTTTCTGTAATTCCTTGTATTTCAACTGTACTTATTAAGGGATTTTCAGGAGTTAGCCACAATGGATACTCTGAATAATCTTCTGAAGGTTGCCCACAGATAATAAAAACAACACCCTCTGGTACATTTTCAGGAGAAAGTAATGATTGCAAAAAATTTGTACCTTTTCCGGCTCTTGCAGCATGATCTATGCCATCTATGACGATAACTGTTTTCTTATCATGAATCTTTGAATATTCCGATGCTAATCGTAAAACATTCTCTCTCATTTCCGACACAGTTAAAAATGAATTATTTATTGGAACTTGATATTTATAAAGTTTACCAGTGAAAAGAGCTCGTAATTGTTCTAATAAAGAACCCCATAATTCTTCAGGTAAAATAGAGTTATCATAATCTAAACTCACAGAATTTGAATAAGGTGTAATTGGAACATAAGCAAAATAACGTAAATCTATCAGCGAATCTAACTTCTGATCTAAAAGATTAATCAAACTAGTTTTTCCTATCCCTGGTTTTCCATATAAAAACAAAATATTGTTTTGACCGTTTCTACATTCATCTTCTATCTCACTTACAAGAGATTCTCTACTTTCAAAAAAAGGCTCTGGTGGTAGTAGTTTTGTTTTCATATACTTTTTTTCAAAAATAGATAACTTTGAAAAAACATCTTCAACTGTAATTTCTTCTTTTATTCGCGTTGAACTAGCCCATTCCTTAAGTGCAAAAAATAATTTTTGGTATAGATTAGATGCCTGGACATCATCAATCGAGAAAAGAGTCATTAATTTTTTTAAGATATTTTCATCCAATTCATCTATTTCTAGGTATCTATATTTTATAGAAAAATTATGAATGAACTCTATAATTAACTCTTCATTGCCATCAAAAACATCAAGCTCTCTAATCATTAACTGGATTACATCCTGCCATTCATCATGAGCATTAGAAAACAAGTCAGATATGGTTTTAACTTCTTCCTTTTTTTCCTCAAACCATTCCCAAAATTCTAAAAAACTGGGTACATATATTTTATTTGAATTTTTACCTAAGGCGCTTTCATTCTCTACCGCTCTTCTATTAGTAAGTAAAATAGCTTGACCGAGCTTTTCTTTTTCTCTTAGCTTTTTCCAACTATTTGCAATTTTATTCATTAGTGATTTATTTTTATCCGTACTGTGCAGTAATGAACTAAATCCAAAAGACTTATTTTCTCTAGAATGTTTAACTTGAATATATTCAAAATAATCCTCATACTCACATACAACATCATCTAATGACATTGCCATCGTAGATTGCAGTGTTACAGATTTCATTTTTTCTTCAGGAATCATTAGATTAATAACTTTTTCAATCCCTACAGTCCATTCATAGAAATAAGGATCTCCAATTCCGGCAGATGAGTTCATATTACTCCTCCTCAAAAGACATTTTTCTGTATCATTTCCTACATTAATTCTTGTCCGAAGAAATACTTTTAAAATTATTCTAACAAATCATCTGGATCACAAATATCTTTGTTTATCTCAAATTTTAAAACTTCTTCTGTTTCTTTATCAATATATGATTTATATGGACATTTGTATCCAAGTAAACAGTTAGATACTGCCATCAGATTAGATAACTTTACTAAATTTTTGTTATTTAACTTTCAAAGCAAAAAGAAAGTTACCAAAAAATGGCATACTCTCCTCAAAAAAAGGCAAAAAACAAAAATTGGTATAGCTTTACGAACCATATAGGAACGTTGCTATACCAACAAATACCGGCGGCCGGGGTCGAACCGGCACGCCCTTAACGGGCACTGGATTTTGAGTCCAGCGCGTCTGCCAATTCCGCCACGCCGGCGTAAAAAAACTGGGGTAGCTGGATTCGAACCAACGCATGAGGGAGTCAAAGTCCCTTGCCTTACCGCTTGGCTATACCCCAATAAAGAAGGGCGAATGATGGGAATCGAACCCACGAATGCCGGAGCCACAATCCGGTGCGTTAACCACTTCGCCACATTCGCCATTATAAACAATGTTATTTTATTTCTCAATAAAAAACTAAGATGAGTACATCTTAGTCAATACCGGCGGCCGGGGTCGAACCGGCACGCCCTTAACGGGCACTGGATTTTGAGTCCAGCGCGTCTGCCAATTCCGCCACGCCGGCAAGTTGATTTTATTAGTACTAAGGCGGTAACCGGATTTGAACCGGTGATGAAGGTTTTGCAGACCTCTGCCTTACCACTTGGCTATACCGCCATTATACTATTTTCAATCTATAAATTAAATTATAGAACTGGGGTAGCTGGATTCGAACCAACGCATGAGGGAGTCAAAGTCCCTTGCCTTACCGCTTGGCTATACCCCAATAAAGAAGGGCGAATGATGGGAATCGAACCCACGAATGCCGGAGCCACAATCCGGTGCGTTAACCACTTCGCCACATTCGCCATGGCAGGGGCAGCAGGAATTGAACCCACACTAACGGTTTTGGAGACCGCTGTTCTACCTTTAAACTATGCCCCTATGTAATGGAGGAGAGTGGATTCGAACCACTGAACCCTAAGGAACGGATTTACAGTCCGTCGCGTTTAGCCACTTCGCTACTCCTCCATGGTGGCGCGGGACAGAATCGAACTGCCGACACACGGAGCTTCAATCCGTTGCTCTACCAACTGAGCTACCGCGCCAAATTTTAAAATGTATTAATTGAAAAAGAATGACGGTTCCGACGGGAATCGAACCCGCGATCTCCTGCGTGACAGGCAGGCATGTTAACCCCTACACCACGGAACCAGTTCATTATGGAGGTTAACGGGATCGAACCGCTGACCCTCTGCTTGTAAGGCAGATGCTCTCCCAGCTGAGCTAAACCTCCATTTTTCAATTAATGACCCGTACGGGACTCGAACCCGTGTTACCGCCGTGAAAGGGCGGTGTCTTAACCGCTTGACCAACGGGCCAGGAAAATGCTACGGAGAGTAAGGGATTCGAACCCTTGAGACAGCGTGAACCATCTACATGATTTCCAATCATGCTCCTTCGGCCTCTCGGACAACTCTCCAGAGTGAAAGAAGCTCATTACTCTTTCTCATAAATGAGAACTCCGGCAGTAGGACTCGAACCTACGACATCATGATTAACAGTCATGCGCTACT
>ERZ809114.254-NODE-254-length-39020-cov-8.030566_pt1 | contig 39020 bp, 39 predicted proteins | sample MGYA00520519_ERZ809114 | MGnify/ENA primary metagenome ERZ809114 (study PRJEB31570, sample SAMEA3212991) | Homo sapiens | biome: human-gut; feature: human gut; material: fecal | place: Sweden | collected 2011 ...
TCTTCAGAAAAAGACCAAGAATTTGATTTTGATCGAACATTTTTTTCTAAAAAGAAGAAAAAGTGAATTATTTGTTAGAACATTCGATGTTAAAATAGAGAAACAATAAATGTATTAAAAAGGAATTGATTATGGAAAATAAGTGAAATGCCTGAGAGTGGATGTATAGACGTTTGTACATAAGTGGTAGTGTTTCTGATAATTGAATAAAATGATCTGAGCAAGTGCTGTTGAACAGAATCTTACAAAAACAGTAAACTTATTTATTAACGGAACATACTAAAGATACAGCAGCCAAAATAATGAATGGAGATTTATTGCCAATAATAATGACTTGAATTTATTCGTTAGAAAAAGATTCAATAAAAATGAATCAAGTCAAATATAATAAAAAGAAAGGTCGGAAATGATGAGTCAAAGAGAAGAAGGCACTCAGGTACCTCCTAATATAGACGATATCAATCGTCTTCCACAACGGAACGATATTATGAAAATTATCAAAAAGAATCAAATGAACTATTTCAACCATCTATCAGATCTCTTTGAAAAAAATCCGTTAGCGTATTTTGAAATTGAAAAGACCATTATGGATAAATACGAAATTAAAGGTATTTCTTTATTGCTTTTGTTAAAGCGAGAAGGAAAAGGGCTTGCTTTCAGCGAATTATTTTATCCGCCATTGAAAAATATTTGAGATTTTATGATAGCAAGATTAATGAAGGAATGTAGACAACAGGCGTTCATTCAATTGAATGAGAAATACCATCAAAATGGGCATAAAAATGCTGAAATTACTGGTCAATATATTAGTCAAACACTTTGTGATAAAGAAGAAAAACATGATTTAATGGCAATAAGAGAACGTTTGCAGAAGGGTTTCGTAGCATCTCATACAGAAGAACAACGTGTAAAAACAGAAGAGAAATCGAGATAATTATAGCTCTTAGTTCTTTATCAAATCTAATAAGATTTCTAATAAACATCAAAATTAGTAACTTCAACTAGTTTTGATGTTTTTTGCTTCACATTAAAGTATGTTCTTTCAGCATTTCTTGTAGTAACTAGGAAAAAGTAGGGTTTTCTCAATCATAGTTAGTTGGTATCTCTTTGTGGGAACAATAAGCTGAAATTCATGGGGAAAGTAAATGATCCACGACTTCATTTGCTGTTGAATAGTGCTATAAAAAATTCCGCATAATAACCTACAACACTCCATTATACTAAAAATTTTTCGTATACAGTGTTGTAATATGAACATAATTTTCAAAAAAAAAAATAAAAGGATCCTCCTTGTAATCGATTTCATGATAAGCTTTTTTTATAAAAAAGTTAATGAACTTATCTAGCTTAATTGGCAATAATTTTAGACTACGGTGATAGAATATGAAAATTGGAGAAAAAAGAGAAAACATCAAAACAATTTGCACACGCACTTATCTAGTTTGAATGATAAGATCTCGGTTACAACACAGAAAATTCAAATCAATCATATGAGCGATGCTCTACAAACCACAAATAAAAAATGATATAAAAGTAAAAAGTATTGAGAGGGACGTTAGAGAGTTATGTAAAAAAAGAAATGGGGTAAAAAGATGAAGTTTACTCAAATACAAAAAATTCATGTAAATCCAAATGTTGGCAATGTGAATCGACATAATGACTATCGAACAATCCAACGTATATTTGAGAAAAGTGCATACAATTATTATGTTCATTTAACAGATTTATTTGAGAGAGAACCATTGAGGTATGCTGAAATTGAAAATATTATATTTGAAAAATATAAAATCGAAGGTCCTTCTTTATTAGATGCGCTAAAAAGAGAAGGAAAAGGGTTCCAACGCAGTGAATTATTATGTGCAAATGAAGGTTTTAGAAAAAGTGTCATCAGTGCGTTGTTTATAGAATGCCAAAAAGAATCTAGAATGGAAATTATTGCCAATTATTATAAAAATGGGAATGATATTGTAGAAACGACATTCCCTGATTTTAGTCGTCTAATAGGCGAAAATAATCGCAGAGAAAAAGAAGCATTCGAACAAAGAGAAAAAAAAAGAATAGAAGTAAAGCGATTGAACGCGATACATAAAGGTTTATCTCATAATAAGAAAATAAATGTAATTGATACTCGGAGCATCTCTCAGTCTATACTTAATGTAGAACTAAATAGATAGCAATTATTAATATTTTGTAGGAGGTAGTCAACAGATGAATAAAGAAGATAATAAACTAACAAAATCTTTTTTACTTAGGCCAGACAAAGATCTTCAAACTTTTGCACATTCAAATAAGATTAGTACCAAAAGTATGAAACAAATATTAGAAGAAAAGCTAAAATTTCCATGGGAAAAATTAAACGATTATTTACCAGAGCTATTAGAAAAATCAAGCTATCATTGTATCGTTGAAAAAATTTTGAGTGAACATTCAGAGTTTGGTAAAGTTGTTCCTCTCAGTGAAGAGGCCAATAGGGAAATAAGCATTATTATGAATAAAATAGGAATTTCTGAACAATCTCAGTTCAGTGAAATTTTACCCAAAGCAATTTTAGAAAATCCAATAAGTTTGGAGAGTTTTTCTGAAAATTTAGAAAAATATGTTTCTTCGTCTGAATTTACGATGTATATTAATGCAGCAGAGATTCCAAGTACTATATCATCAGAAGAGATACTTAGCGATAATATAATAAATTTTGAACTAAACAAAACGATTCAAAAATACAATGAACTAGCTGTTAATGGAGGAAATATCATTACTAAACGAGATGTTAAAAGCACCTTACTTCATTATTTAAGTAGAAAGGATAATGAATCATATAGGCCTAAGGTCGATGCAGAAGTACTTATTGAAGTTGTTGTCAAAGCATTGCCACATTGTCATTATATTAAAAATTCGTCTTTATCCTCTCAAAATTGGTTCTATAAGATTTTTTTAGAAAATGAAGGGAATTCTAAATTTGCTGAGCTACAGAAGGGGATGTTTAAATTAATTTCAAAAGATGAAACATACACTGCCACTAAAATAAATGAACAATATCGGATAAATCATAGTTTTGCTAATGAAGCGTCTATGAGCTCGTTAAACATACCTGAACATGAAGGACGTTAGTTTTATATGAAATCCCTTAGGAAAAGTAAAAATGTTAGATCTTTTTCTCTTATTTTAATAAATAAACCTACGTCACCGACAGAATTTATTTTCTCTATTTTGTTAGTGACGGTTCTTTGTATGAACGTGTGAATTTTTATAGACTATTACTTATTTTTCTTAGCTAGCGATAAAAACATAGTTATTCAACTATAAATTAATTATGTAAACTAGAAAATCGAAACTATTTGGTTATGTACTTATTCTTATGATACACTGATTTTGACTATAGGAAATAGGAGAATGAAGTATGCAAGATTATCAATACCCGCTTGATTTAGATTGGACCACCGAAGAAATGGTCATTGTGATGAAGATGTGGGAGGATTTAGAGTTAGCGAATGAAAAGGGCATCGATAATGCTCGATTTTTAAAATCATACCAACAATTCAAAACGGTTATTCCATCTATTGGAGAAGAAAAAAAATTAGGAAAAGAATTTGAAAAAGTATCAGGTTATTCATTGTATCGAACAGTTCAAGCAGCAAAAAAGAATCAGAAAAAAATCCTAAAAATGAATGGGTGAGAACATGAATAAACAAGAACTGATCCATCAGATCAAAATTTGGCTTAAAGAAGCAGCTGAGAAAATTCGTGCGGTACAAATCAAGACGCTTAAAGTTGATCAAAAAACCAATCGAAAAGATCTGGTTACCAATATGGATCGTGAAGTCCAAGCTTTTTTGATTGAAAAGATTCAGGCGTATAATCCAGAAGCAAAGATTCTCGCAGAAGAAGAAGGTTACAGTGAGTTAGAAAGCTTTGAAGGGCAAGTATTTGTTATTGATCCAATTGATGGAACCATGAACTTCGTACTTGAACAAGAGAATTTTTGTATTATGTTAGGCGTTTATCAAGATGGTGTTGGACAACTTGGTTTTATTTATGACGTGATGAAAGAAGCGCTGTATTGGGGTGGAAAAGATTTAGGTGTTTATATGAATGACCATCCGTTAACTAAGCCAGAAGACCTTCGTTTAAAAGATGGACTTATTGGTTTGAACGGTTATCTTTTTAGTCATAATCGGTGGAATGTCCGAACGATTGGTGAACAAAGTATGGGTGTTCGTATTTATGGATGTGCAGGACTAGAAATGATTGCACTTTTAAAAGGGAAACATATTGGTTATATTGCAAATTTGAGCCCGTGGGACTATGGCGCAGGGAATATTTTACTCGCTGAATTTGGACTGAAATATAGCGGTATCTCAGGAGAAAAGCTAAAATTTCAAGGAAGAGAATATTATATTGCGGCTACACCTCAAGCCTATGATGAAATTCGGGCACTTATTGTTGCGGCTGATTCGCTAAATAAGTAAAAAAAACCGCATAATTAAGAAAAATATGGCTAAAATATTAATTTTCTCGAAAAAATGAAAACATTTTACTATATTTCATGAAAAAAGTTTGCTATAATAAACAGTCGAGTAAAATTGCACTGTCATAAAGAACCGAGAAGGAGTTAGTTACATTGAACTATAGAAATGATATCCGTAACGTAGCGATCATCGCCCACGTTGACCACGGAAAAACCACATTGGTTGATGAATTATTGAAACAATCAGATACATTAGACGCACACACACAATTACAAGAACGTGCGATGGATTCAAATGCTTTAGAAAAAGAACGTGGAATCACGATTTTAGCAAAAAATACCGCAGTTGATTATAAAGGGATTCGTGTCAATATCATGGATACACCTGGGCATGCGGACTTTGGTGGCGAAGTTGAACGAATCATGAAAATGGTTGACGGCGTTGTCTTAGTAGTTGATGCTTATGAAGGAACGATGCCACAAACTCGTTTTGTTTTGAAAAAAGCGCTAGAACAACATATTACACCGATCGTAGTTGTGAATAAAATTGATAAGCCTTCTGCACGACCTGAGTTTGTTGTTGATGAAGTATTAGAATTATTTATTGAACTAGGTGCAGATGATGATCAATTAGATTTCCCAGTTATCTATGCTTCAGCATTAAACGGAACATCTAGCTTGTCTGATGATCCAGCTGATCAAGAACCAACAATGGCACCGATCTTTGATACAATTGTTGAAAAAATCCCTGCGCCAGTAGACAATAGCGATGAACCATTACAATTCCAAGTATCATTGCTTGATTATAACGACTATGTTGGACGTATCGGGATTGGTCGTGTCTTCCGTGGAACGATCAAAGTAGGGGACCAAGTTGCCTTACTAAAATTAGACGGTTCAGTTAAAAAATTCCGTGTAACTAAATTATTTGGTTTCTTCGGCTTGAAACGTTTAGAAATTGACGAAGCAAAAGCTGGAGATCTAATTGCCGTATCAGGAATGGAAGATATTTTCGTTGGGGAAACAGTGACACCTGTGGACCACCAAGATGCTCTGCCAATTCTACACATTGACGAACCAACACTGCAAATGACTTTCTTGGTGAATAATTCACCATTTGCTGGCCGTGAAGGAAAATATGTCACTGCTCGTAAAATTGAAGAACGCTTGATGGCTGAGTTGCAAACGGATGTTTCATTGCGTGTTGAACCAACAAATTCTCCAGATGCTTGGACTGTTTCTGGTCGTGGAGAACTTCATTTGTCAATCCTGATCGAAAACATGCGTCGTGAAGGTTATGAACTACAAGTATCGCGTCCTGAAGTTATCGAAAAAGAAATTGATGGCGTGAAATGTGAACCTTTTGAACGTGTTCAAATCGACACACCTGAAGAATATATGGGTAGCGTAATCGAATCATTGAGCTTACGTAAAGGCGAAATGCAAGACATGATCCATACTGGTAATGGACAAATCCGTCTAACATTTTTAACACCAGCTCGTGGCTTGATCGGTTATTCAACTGAATTTCTTTCAATGACTCGCGGCTACGGCATCATGAACCACACATTTGATCAATACCTACCAATGTTACCAGGTCAAATTGGTGGACGACACCAAGGTGCGTTAGTATCGATTGATACTGGAAAAGCAACAACTTATTCAATCATGAGTATCGAAGAACGTGGAACTGTTTTTGTTGAACCAGGTACAGAAGTTTATGAAGGCATGATCATTGGCGAAAATAGCCGTGACAATGACTTGACTGTTAACATCACGAAGGCAAAACAAATGACTAACGTTCGTTCTGCTACAAAGGACCAAACATCTGTTATTAAAAAACCAAAACAATTGACGTTAGAAGAATCGTTAGAATTCTTGAATGACGATGAATATTGTGAAGTAACACCGGAAAGTATCCGTTTAAGAAAACAAATCTTAAACAAAAATGCACGTGAAAAAGCTTCTAAAAAGAAAAAATAATCATCTGTTCAACTTGTTGATACAGTGATGTTTAGCTTTGAGAAATAAACCGAAGAAGTCCAAAAATAGGAGTAACTATTTTCGGGCATCTTCGGTTTATTTTTTGTTCAGATGACTGGTAAATCAGCATTAAAGTGGATGAAAAGAAAAATACTGTCGGCAAATTTTGCTTCTCAATTTTTTAGAACGTATTCAATTGTTTGAAATTAAAAGGAGAGAATTGTTTTTCCTTTTTCTAAAATTGTTATCTGTGGAGAAGTTAATAAAAATTAAAAGAAAAATTCAATAAGTACGCTAAAAGTTTATTAAAAGTCTTTTTAAAATCTTTAATTACTTCGGTTTTTGTTTCACGAAAAGCGGAAGTTTCACAAAAAGCATGTTGTACTTGATTGCTTGGAGAAGTAAAATATAATTGACGTATTATAGTTATAGTGGGGCGATAGAAGGGTCAATAATAAAAGGTTGCTCTAGGCTTTTTATAAATAAAAAACAACTAAACCGTGGACGAGCGGCAGTTTTTTGACATAAAGCTGAGTTTCGTAAAACATGGGGAGCTGTTTCGAGATTATCATCCTTAATGCTCCTGCGATTACTCGGCGCAGTTTTTACTTGGTGAGCGCTCAGGTCAAAGCGCCCTTTTCACAACCTCTTATTCATGGTGTTCAAGCATCAGCTCCTTGAAATAAGCCTGAATTTTTCAAAACATGAGAAGCTGTTTTAAAAAATTCTTTCTTATTGTCATCGGAGCTTCCCGATGCTTTCACAACCTCTTATTCACGGTGTTCAAGAAGCAACTCCTCAGCAATAAGCGATGATTTTCTAAAATATGAGAAGCTATTTTAAAAAATCCTCTCTTATTCGCTCGGAGCTGATCGCTTCTTTCACAACCTTATTCACGGTGTTCAAAGAGCTGACCCTCGGCGATAAGTCAAAAAATCTCAAAACATGGGGAGCTGTTTCAAGATTTTCATCCTTAACGCTCAGGTCAAAGCGCTCTTTTCACAACCTCTTAAATCAACTAAAAAGTAGGGATAAAATGAATGATATATTAAAACAATACTTTGGTTATGAAGTATTTCGCCCTGGACAAAAAGAAATTATCCAAAAGGTACTTGGTCATGAAGACGTCCTAGGGATCATGCCTACAGGAAGTGGGAAGTCCATTTGTTATCAATTGCCAGCCTTAATGCTGGATGGCTTGACTGTGGTCATTTCTCCTTTGATCTCTCTGATGAAAGATCAAGTAGATGCTGCCAATCAGTTAGGCATTTCAGCGACATTTATCAATAGTTCATTGGATAGTTATGAGACTGCTTCTCGGTTTCGATTACTCGAACAGCAACAAATCCAATTATTATATGTTGCGCCAGAACGGTTTATCATGCCAGATTTTATCCAATCAATGAAACGTTGGCACGTGCAACTGATAGCGATTGATGAAGCGCATTGTATCTCACAATGGGGACATGATTTTCGTCCAAGCTATCTTCATATGGCAGAAACATTAAACACGTTTGATCAACGACCGGTCATTGTGGCATTGACTGCTACTGCAACAAAGCAAGTAGCGGAAGATATTAAAAGACTTTTAAAGATACCAATGGATAATCATATTCAAACGGGTTTTGCACGAGAAAATCTACGTTTACAAGTAGTAAAAGATCAAAAAAAAGAGCAGTACTTAATTGAGTATCTACGTATCAATAAAAAGCAATCAGGGATCATTTATGCCGCTACCCGCAAAGAAGTTGATCGAATCTATCATTTGTTAAAGAAATTTGATTTCAGTGTTGGCAGATATCATGGTGGGATGAGTGAAAGCCAACGAACAGAAATCCAAGAAGACTTTTTATATGACCGTACAGAATTATTAGTTGCAACGAATGCTTTTGGCATGGGGATCAATAAGAGTAACATCCGCTTCGTCATTCATTATCAGATTCCTGGTTCTTTAGAAGCTTACTATCAGGAGGCGGGAAGAGCAGGTCGTGATGGGCTCTTAAGTGAGGCTGTCTTGTTGTTTGCTCCCCAAGATATCCAGGTCCAAAAATTTTTTATCCAACAATCCCAACGAGAAGAGTCACAAAAACAAAAAGAATACGAAAAATTAAAAGCAATGACGGAATACGTCTACATCGAATCCTGTCTGCAACAATATATTCTTACTTATTTTGGCGAAAAAAGTATCCCATGTGGAAGATGTGGTAACTGTTTAGATGAACGTGAACTAGTCGATGTAACGACTGAAACACAGATGGTGTTGTCTTGCTTGAAACGCATGGGTGAAAATTATGGGAAACAATTGTTGATGAAGGTATTAGCTGGTTCGAAAGAACAAAAAGTCAAGATGCTAGGTTTTCAAGCGTTATCAACTTATGGCTTATTAAAAAAATGGGCACAAAAAGATATTCTTCAGTTGATCGAGTATCTTATTTCTGGTGGTTATCTGTATTCAATGAACGGTGAATACCCCACGTTGAAAGTAACGGAACTAGGAATCGAAGTGTTAAAAGGGAAACAAAAAGTATTTAAAAAAGAAGCTGAAAAAGTCCAACAACTTTCTGATGAAGAAGCTGACACCTTATTTGAAACGCTAAGAGAGTTACGAACTGACTTAGCTTCTGAAGCAGGCGTGCCGCCTTATGTGGTGTTTTCAGATGCGACTTTAAAAGAAATGAGTCGACAACGTCCAAAAGATCGACTTTCTTTATTGCAGATAAAAGGGGTAGGACAAAGCAAGTTAGACAAATACGGGGACGCTTTTTTAGCACTGATACTTTCTAGTTAAGTAGTGTATCGTTTGTAAAATTAGTGCATCTATTGTTTTTGCTCATGATAGGCTAGCAAATAGTAAAAAAAGAAGAAAATCCCTGAGCGAAAACTGGGATTTTTCCCCGTTAGAATTTTAAGTATGTTATAATAAATAAACTTAGAATGGGGGTAGGCTTAGATGGATTCTCTATCAAATGAATTTGCAGTTCAAGTGCTTAAAGATGAATCAGAACGAATCAAACGCTTGATCAAAAATCAAAAAAATAGCCTGTGTATCTCACAATGTAAGGCATTTGAAGAAGTAGTAGATACGCAAATGTATGGCTTCTCACAACAAGTCGGATTTGCCGTTCGTGTAGGCATCATCGATAAAACGGAAGGTCAATTGTTGCTGAGTGAGCTAGAGCGTGAACTGAACCGATTATATAGTGAGGTTTACCAAGAAAATTACGATAAAAAAGAAATTGGCAAGGAGGAGTAAACTTGCCTAAGAAAGTAAAAAAAAGGCATTTATTAAACTATAGTATTTTGATTCCTTACTTGATTCTATGTATTTTAGGTTTAATCATGGTCTATAGTTCATCATCTTATTTATTGCTAGAAAATGGAAGCAGTCCTTCCGCCTCTTTTTTTAACCAAAGTTTGTTTTGGGGCGTTAGCTTAGTAGCTATTGGACTTTTATATAAAATGAAAACATCCGTATTAAAAAATCAACGACTGATTATGGCAGCTATTGCTGTACTGACGATCTTGCTATTGATCGTTTTATTCTTCGGGAAAGAAATCAATGGAGCGAAAGGATGGCTTCAAATCGCTGGATTCTCTCTCCAGCCAGCTGAATACTTAAAGATCATTGTGATTTGGTACTTAGCATTAACGTTATCTAAAAGACAAAGAAGCGTTCAAAAAGATTTTGTTTCTACTGTTAAAAGACCGTTACTGTTAGTGTTGGCACTAACAGCGCTAGTTGCTATTTTACCCGATTTTGGTAATGCAACTGTCATTTTTTTAATTATCTTAGTCTTACTTTTGGCTAGTGGTATCAACTACGTTTATACGTTGATCGTTGGGGTCGGTGGGGTTGGCTTGAGTGCTTTAGCAATCTGGTTGATCAATATCACCCACGGGAAAATATTTCCCGGACGTTTACAATATATCTATAACCGATTTGCCATTTATCAAAATCCTTTTTCTGATGAGTTGAACAAAGGTCATCAATTAGCTAATGGTTATTATGCGATGTTCAATGGAGGTCTTTTTGGTCGAGGTCTTGGAAATAGTATCCAGAAAAAAGGATTTTTAAATGAAGCGCAGACGGACTTTATTTATGCCATTGTGGTAGAAGAGTTAGGCGTGATCATGGGGATCTTGATTCTTGCTTTACTGTTTTTCATGATTGTTCGGATCTTTTTGGTGGGGATTCGCTCAAAAGATCCATTTAATTCTCTATTATGTATTGGGATTGGTGCCATGTTTATGATCCAAATATTTATCAATTTGGGAGGGATTACCGGCGTTATTCCGTTAACTGGGATCACTTTCCCATTTTTGAGTCAGGGAGGATCTAGTTTATTGATGTTATCCATTTGTGTTGGCTTCGTCTTGAATATCAGTGCAGATGAAAAAAGAAAAAGTTTAGGTTTATACTAAAAAGATGTAGGAGTGGTTTGATGGAAAAAGTTTTAGTTGCTAACAGAGGAGAAATTGCTGTACGAGTGTTTCGAGCATGTACAGAATTAGGAATTAAAACTGTAGGTATCTACGCAAAAGAAGATGAGTATTCCGTGCACCGGTTTAAAGCAGATGAAGCATATCTAGTTGGCGAAGGGAAAAAACCGATTGACGCTTACTTAGATATTGAAGGGATTATTGCCATTGCGAAAGCCTGTGGAGCGGATGCGATCCATCCAGGCTATGGGTTGTTATCTGAAAATCTAAGTTTTGCAAAACGATGCAAGGAAGAAGGCATCACTTTTGTAGGACCAGACTTACATCATTTGGATATCTTTGGTGACAAGATCAAAGCAAAAGCAGCAGCTATCGCAGCTGGAATTGCTTCGATTCCTGGGACTGATGGACCGATTGAAAAGGTCGAAGATGCTTTGTCTTTTGCTGAAACGTACGGTTATCCGATCATGATTAAAGCCGCTCTAGGTGGTGGGGGACGAGGCATGCGTGTCGCCCATGATGAAAAAAGCGCTCGAGAAGGCTATGATCGTGCGAAAAGTGAAGCAAAAGCGGCTTTTGGCAGCGATGAAGTGTATGTTGAAAAATATATTGCAAATCCTAAACACATCGAAGTCCAAATTTTGGGCGATAAACATGGAAATGTGATCCATTTATTTGAAAGAGACTGCTCTGTACAAAGACGTCACCAAAAGGTAGTAGAGGTAGCCCCTTGTGTCTCCATGTCCACTGAACAACGCGAACGCATCTGTCAAGCAGCCGTTCAATTAATGAAACACGTTGGTTATGTCAATGCTGGGACGGTTGAATTTTTAGTTGAAGGAAATGACTTTTATTTTATCGAAGTCAACCCTCGAGTCCAAGTGGAACATACGATTACAGAGATGATTACCGATGTGGACATCGTGACTACTCAATTATTGATTGCCCAAGGGAAAGATTTACACAGTGAAATTGGTCTGCCGCAACAAGCAGATATCAAACTAAATGGTTCTGCGATTCAATGTCGGATCACTACAGAAGACCCGTTGAATCATTTTCTTCCTGATACAGGGAAAATCGATACTTACCGTTCACCTGGTGGTTTCGGAGTGCGTTTAGATGTCGGTAATGCTTATGCAGGATATGTGGTTACCCCATACTTTGATTCACTTTTAGTCAAAGTTTGTACACATGCGGCAGATTTTGATACGGCAATCCAAAAAATGGAACGTTGCTTAAAAGAATTTCGGATTCGTGGAGTCAAAACCAATATCCCATTTATGTTGAATGTGATTTCCCATCCTGAATTTCAATCAGGAAATGCTAAAACGACATTTATCGATAATACAAAAGAATTGTTTGAGTTCCCTCGTTTACGCGACCGTGGGAATAAAACAATGAAATACATCGGTGAAATTACCGTGAATGGCTTCCCAGGAATCAAAAATGGTGAAAAACCATTTTATGAATCTCCTCGGGTACCGAAAGATTTGATTAAACGCCCAGATTATCTGACAGCAAAAAATGTTTTAGATTCTGATGGTTCGGATGCGTTAGTCCAATGGATCAAATCGCAAGAAAACTTGTTATTGACTGATACGACATTTAGAGATGCTCATCAAAGTTTATTAGCAACTCGTGTTCGTACGAAAGACTTTAAAGAGATTGCTCAATTGACCGGTGAAGGATTACCTGAACTATTCTCAAGTGAGATGTGGGGAGGAGCAACCTTTGACGTCGCTTATCGCTTCTTGAATGAAGATCCTTGGCAAAGATTAAGAAAGATCCGAGCATTGATGCCAAATACGCTGTTACAAATGTTGTTCAGAGGTTCAAATGCAGTCGGTTATTCCAATTATCCGGATAACGTCTTAGTAGAATTTGTGAAAGAAGCAGCGGCTCAAGGAATTGATGTGTTTCGAATCTTTGACAGTTTGAACTGGGTACCGCAAATGGAAAAAAGTATCCAAGCGGTTCGAGACACAGGTAAGATTGCAGAAGCTGCGATCTGCTATACCGGAGATATCAATGATCCTAGTCGTGCAAAATATAATGTCCAATATTACAAGGACATGGCGAAAGAACTAGAACAACTTGGGGCGCATATCATTGCGATCAAAGATATGGCTGGCTTGCTGAAACCACAAGCTGCTTATCGCTTGATCAGTGAATTAAAAGAGACTACTGATCTGCCAATCCACCTTCATACACATGATACGAGTGGAAATGGAATCATTACCTATTCTGCAGCTTCGAAGGCTGGGGTAGATATCGTTGATGTGGCGATGAGTGCGATGAGTGGGAATACAAGTCAACCAAGTATGAGCAGTTTGTATTATGCTTTGGTCAACGGTCCACGGTTGCCAGAGATCAATATTCAAAATGCACAACAATTGAATCATTACTGGGAAGATGTCCGTATGTATTACAAACCATTTGAGAACGGTTTGAATGCACCAGAAACAGAAGTATATATGCATGAAATGCCTGGTGGACAATACTCTAATCTCCAACAACAAGCCAAAGCAGTTGGTTTAGGAAATAAATGGGATGACATCAAACAGATGTACCATACAGTGAACCTGATGTTTGGTGATATCGTGAAAGTTACCCCTTCATCAAAAGTTGTAGGAGACATGGCCTTGTTCATGGTTCAAAATGATTTAACGGAGGAAGATATCTATGAAAAAGGTGAAACACTGAGTTTCCCTGAATCTGTCATTACTTTCTTCCAAGGAGAGCTAGGACAACCGGTTGGAGGATTCCCGGAAAAATTACAAAAGATCATCCTTAAAGGACGAGAAGCGATTACTGAACGTCCTGGAGCTTTAGCTAAACCAGTTGATTTCCAACAAGTCAAAGCAGAATTAGCTGAAAAAATCGGCTATGAACCTAAACAAGAAGAAGTGCTGAGCTATTTGATGTATCCGCAAGTCTTTCTAGATTATCAAGCAGCCTATAATCAATTTGGTGATGTGACATTACTTGATACACCAACATTCTTCCAAGGGATTCGCTTAGGAGAAACGGTGAATGTTCAAATTGAAAAAGGCAAGATTTTGATTATTCGCTTGGATGAAATCGGTGAACCAGATATTGAAGGAAATCGTGTCTTATTCTTTAATTTGAATGGGCAACGTCGTGAAATCACAGTGAACGACCATTCGATCATCAGTACTGTACAAACACGTGTGAAAGCTGAACCAACAAATCGTGAACATATCGGTGCAACGATGTCTGGTTCTGTATTAGATGTATTAGTCAAAAAAGGCGATCATGTCAAAAAAGGCGATACATTGATGATCACGGAAGCAATGAAAATGGAAACAGCAATTGAAGCTCGTTTTGATGGTGAAATTGCGCATGTCTATGTAACAGATGGCGATGCGATCGCTTCTGGTGATTTATTGATTGAAGTAACTGAAAAATAAAGGTGGGAAAAAGATGAAACGGCTAGGGTTATTTGGTGCGATATTGTTATCAGTGATCATTGCATTTTACATGCAGCCGGTGTTGTTTCCTCCTAAACTTGAAGTAAAAAAAAGCTCAGAGCAAATCACTCAAAATCAAATGACTACGTGGAAATACCAGAAGTTGGAAACATCTGGCTTTTCCACGTATGTTGGTCAATCAGTTGATGAATTAGAGCAACGTTTTGGTGATCCCTATGAACGCTTGACGAGTGGGTTTGGTTTTGAAACAAGATATTACCATGATCAAATCAATCACTTATCCTTTGAAGCGAATATCACAAAAGATAAAGTTTCCACGATTAAAGTATTAAATACGGACAACTCAACGATTGCTCCTTTTTACTTAGGGATGACAATGCAAGATCTAACAGAGATCACCACGATCTATACGAATTTTAATTTTCAATACAATGGAACAGATGTCGGGATCGAATTGATGGAAGAAGATATGAATTATCGACCGTTGATTGCGTTTGATAATGATACGTTTGCTATTTTATTCTTCGACCAAAGTAGTAATGGACTGTTTTCGATCGTTTATTTGGATAAAGCTAGTTTGTTGAAACTTCATCCCTATCAAGTATTTGGTTCAGACTTACCGCAATATAAAATAGACGATCAAGTAGATTGGGCTGAAATCAATCAAGCAAAAGAAGGTCATAGTGTTCGATTGTTGAATCAGTTAAGGCAATTGGATCGCTTACCACTTTATAAGCAGATGACCGGTTTTTCTACTCAAACGAAATTGCTTTTAAGTGATTATCTTAATAGACCAGAAGATATTTTGACGAAAGAACGATTAGCAGAATGGCAACAAATAGCGGGTAGTACAAACGCAACTGCTAAGTTTTCATTGACTACTGATGAAATTGATTCGTTAGTCGCAAAAAGAAAGCTTCCCCAATCGACCGGTGTCTTTACACATCCAGTGATTGATCCAACGTTTACATTTTTATTTTTGTATAGTGATCCGTACTATCACGACCGCTTTTTAGTTAACACTTCCGATCTATTAGGAATTGCTTTTTCAAAAGAAAATATGTTAGTCTTAATGCAAGAAGAAGTTAAGGAGAGTACCGATAGCAGTGATAATCAATGAGGAATTATTTGCCTTAGAAGATCAATGTCAGAGCTTATCCAATTGTATCAAAAAAAGCGAGACGATGAAAAAATATTTAAAAGCTAAAAAAGTGATGGAACAATCAGCGGATGTCAATTTATTGATTAATGATTTCTCAATAAAAAAAGAACAGTTTGAAAAAGTTGTTCCTTATCAAAAATATGCACCAGAATTTCGAGAGAAGCAAAGAGCTGTTCGGTTAGCCAAACGCCAACTTGATTTGCATGAAAAAGTAGCGGATTTTCGTTTTATGGAAACACAATTGCAAGATCTATTGGATAAAATTAGCCAACAGTTAGCAGAAACGGTATCGTTGACGATTAAAATTGATGCGGGAAATCCTTTTTTTGAACAAAAGGGGCGTAGTGGATGTGGAGGTAACTGTCATGAATGATGAAAAAAATGAATTTCAACTAACGAAACGACGTGGGTTGATTGTCTGGGTATACAGTTTGAAACAATTAAAAAATTTGAAGAAATTTGGATTGCTTCATTACGTTTCGCGTAAAATGAAATATGTCGTATTGTATTTGAATGAAGACACTTTTGAGCAAACTGCAGAACGAATCAACAAACTTCATTTTGTTCGCAAAGTTGAACGCTCTTATCGTCCAGACGTCGAAATGAACTTTGCTGATAAGATTGGTACGAAGCAACCAGTCAAAGAAGAAGGTTTTGAGATTGAGGAGATCAATACTAAGATTCGTTTAGCAGACCATGTCTTTTAAACCTGTTTTGTGTAAATCATTCATCTCTTAAATAAAAAAGATAAAAATAACTTGAGAAAGCATGAAATTAATGGCGATCCAAGTTTTTTTATCTTTTTTTTTGGTATACTATTAACAGCACGATTTTTAAAAGGAGTGAGTCAATGCGAGTCATATCAGGAACATATGGTGGACGACGCTTAAAGAGTTTAGCAGGGGCTAATACACGTCCCACCACAGATAAAGTGAAAGAATCGATCTTCAATATGATCGGTCCTTACTTCGACGGAGAAACAGTCTTAGACCTATTTTCTGGTAGTGGCGGGTTAGCTATCGAAGCAGTTTCTCGTGGCTGTGGGCATGCCTTTTGTGTAGACAAAAATTACCAAGCGCTAAAAATAATCCAAGAAAACATTAAAGTAACGAAAGAGCCAGAAAAATTCACCACGTTAAAACTTGATGCGGACAAAGCCATCGAAAAGCTGGCAAATGATCAGCAAAAATTTGATTATTTATTTCTTGACCCACCATATGCCAAACAAAAAATTCTTGACCAAATAATCAAAATGACGGAGCTGGACCTTTTTAATGATTCGGCAGTTATTGTATGTGAAACTGATAAAACAGTGGAATTACCAGAAAAGATTGCTGATTTTAGGCAAATCAGAAAACAAACGTATGGTATTTCAACTGTGACTATCTACAGAAAAGAGGAAGACCTATGAAAAAAGCCTTGTTTCCAGGCAGCTTTGATCCGTTCACGAATGGACATTTAGATATGGTCGAACGAGCAGCAAAAATGTTTGATGAGGTCATCATTGGGGTATTTGTGAATACGTCAAAAAAACATCTATTTACCGTTGATGAAAAAGTTACATTGATTACTCAAGCTGTTCGTCATCTTCCGAATGTTAAAGTGTACCACCAGGAAAATCAATTAACAGTCGAGATTGCGAATGAATTAGCTGTTCAAACCATCATTCGTGGTATCCGTAGTGTAAAGGATTTTGAATATGAACGGGATATTGCTCAAATGAACCATCATTTAAATCAAGAAATCGAGACGGTCTTTTTATTGGCTAAACAAGAATATAGTCACGTTAGTTCTAGTTTATTAAAAGAAGTCTTACACTTTGGGGGAGATGTCAGTGACTATCTTCCATCAGTAATCAACGAAGCGTTAGCTGGAAAGCGTGAAAATGATGGACTTTAAAAGATGGTTAAAGACAATTCTTGTCATTTTTTTAGGGATATTTATTATTGGGTTCGTGGTAATTCCACTTCCTTTTTATGTGGAAGCACCAGGAGCAACCATCAATTTGAAAGAGCTGATTACCGTCAATGGGAAAAAGGACAAAGATTCAGGTTCCTTTTCATTAACTTCAGTGGGCATCCGTCGAGCAACTGGTTTTACAGCAGTCAAAGCCAAGCTAGCACCGTTTGAAGATTTGATTAGCGCTGAGGAGTTGACTGGCGGGGCGACTAGCGAAGAATACAATCAAATCCAACAATATTATATGGAGTCTTCCCAAAATGCAGCGATTGAGCAAGCACTAAAATTGGCAGGGCGCTCTTACCAGATGGAATTTAAAGGTGTCTATGTCATGAGTGTCGAGAAGAATTCCAATTTCTATGGAAAATTAGCAGTTGGTGATACAGTCACAAAAGTTGATGGACAAACCTTTAAAAGTGCAGAAGCATTTATGAAGTATGTCAAAAGTAAAAAAGTCGGCGATACGGTCACGATCACCTATCTCCGAGATGGCAAAGAAAACGAAACTTCAGGTAAATTGATCGAACTGCCAACGGATAATAAAGCAGGGATTGGGATTACTTTAACCGATCATACGAGTATCAAGTCGGATACAGATGTAATGATTAATTCAGGATCAATCGGAGGGCCGTCTGCTGGTTTGATGTTTACCCTGGAAATCTATGAACAATTGACCGGTAAAAATCTTCGTCAAGGGAAAGAAATTGCTGGTACTGGAACGATCAATAGCGACGGTGAAGTTGGGCGAATTGGTGGTATTGATAAAAAAGTGGCTAGTGCAGACAAAGCTGGCGTTGAAATATTCTTTGCACCGGATGATCCAATCTCAGATGAAATCAAGAAGAAACATCCAGAAATCAAAACCAATTACGAAGAAGCCAAAGCTGCTGCGAAAGAATTGAACTCTTCAATGAAAATTGTACCAGTGAAAACCGTACAAGATGCCCTTGATTATTTAGAAAAGATGAAATAAAGATTCATTATAAATCGTTTTGTTTCAACAACATTTTTTTATCATTGTTCATGAAACAGTTTTTGAACGAATAAATAGACAGACAAAATTTCCTTTAAGATTGATGTTTTCAATGACTCAGCCTTAACGGAAAGCTTGTCTGTCTCTTTTTTATAGAGAAACTAAAACGAATAGAAACTAGCCATGAGGGGATCTATGTGTATGAGGTAAGCTTTTTATATTCGTTGGATCAGTAAAATAAAAGTTATTTTTAACTGCGTCAGTTGATAAAGAGTTTAAACTTATAATGGAAAAATTTTCGATTAAATGAAAAAATAGGAAATAAAGTGAAGATGTATGATATAATCGAAGGACAGAAAAATGAATACAGTAAGATGATCAGATCGTTCTAAGTCAGTGTTTTTTTACTGATTCCCTAGTAAAAACTACGTTGGCACACAGCTTTTGATTTTTACATTTATCCGATTCATTGGGTATTCTGAAAATAGAGGAAAGAGTTGGAGAATTTTATTCTTGAAATCTATTTAAAACCAACTACCACTTTTATTTTGTGATCAAGTCCTGTTTGTTTTTCTAAATTTACTTGGAGGGGATTAATGATGAGAAAAAAAGCGATTGTAATTATAATGATTCAATTAGTGATTTATGTTAGCTCAATCATAGGTGCGTTTATGAATAGAGGAGTTATTACAAATTGGCCTTTTTTACTTTTGTTATTCGGAATATGTATCGGTAATTTTGTGCCAATCGAGTATCGGACTAGTTTCAATTCTACTGATCCTGGGATTATTCTAAAAAATCATACAAGACGCTTAGAAAACATTATTTACATGATCGTTACATGTCTCGTAATCGTACTAGTTACCTATCTGGATATGGTATAACGACTAGTTTAGACAATGGAATATTTTGTCCGTAAAAAAATATCTTATAAAATCTATGTAAACTAGCTCACGATTGTTCATGAGGAGAAGCGAGTCTTTGACTTATTTAGGAGATTTGAACACTGGGAAAGTTGATATAATCGAGGCGTTGCGTTTTAGTATAGTGAGAATAATTGTACATAGCCTCTAGAGAGACAGTGGCAAAGATATCGGATTTAGGATTGCTTAGGTAAGTCGGGTACATGCTCAAAAAAATCAAGGAAGAGCTTCGCTAAGAGTGTGAACTTGAAACTATTTTTCAAAAACGGATAGAAAAATAGATAAACATCAAAGTCAGTAAAAGTGATTTTGATGTTTTTTGCTAGTTAATGAAAAGAGGAATATAGACCCTATGTCAACGCCTATTCCTGAAATGTTTAAAGGTATGAAAGATTCATTCTTCATAAAATAATTGTCCCAAAAGTAGGTTTATTTTCATGTAGAAAAATGGTTTGACGTATTTAATCATGAAGAGAAAAAACTTCTTCATAATTTAATGAAAGGAAGCCAATCGGAAAATAGTCACAATGAGCGAAGAATGGAAGAACAAACGAAAGCGTTTCTATACTACCAACTTTTCTTCACCAAAATTTGTGATTGGAGGGATCTTTGGTGTCATAGGAGTCATCATCCTTGGTGGAATGATGGTTCATTTTTTCAGTCAATCAAGTAAAAAGGATCAACTATTTTTGACAAACCAATCGATTGAGGCTCCGGAAAAGAACAGTTCTGAAACGAAGCCAATTGATGAAACGGTGAGTACATCGACTAGGTCAGTGATTTATGTCGATGTGAAAGGAGCGGTAAAACGACCTGGAATGTACGCTTTTGTGGCAGAAGATCGGGTCTTTGATGTCATTCAAAAAGCAGGTGGGCTGACGGAATCAGCTGACGAGAAACAGATCAACTTTGCAGCAAAAATAACGGATCAACAAATGCTGTACGTTCCTGAAGTAGGCGAAGAAATTCCAGAAAGCTCAAATGCTAGTCTAGCGACGGTAGATTCAGCGGACACAAACCCAGATCGAGTGCATCTTAATACCGCTGATCTTTCGCAATTGCAACAAATACCGGGGATCGGTGAAAAAAAAGCCCGAGAAATTATTCAGTATAGACAAGACAACGGGTCGTTCAAAAGTATTGACGAGCTTCAAGAAATAGACGGAATTGGTCAGAAGACAGTTGAAAAAATCAAAAACTTCGTTACAATTACTATAGAATAAACGATAGAGGTGGCTAATATGAGCAATGAACGGATTCCTTGGGACCAATATTTTATGGCTCAAGCAGTATTATTATCATTGAGAAGTACTTGTACACGATTAGAAGTCGGCGCAACTTTAGTAAGAGAAAAACGGATCATTGCTGGAGGCTACAATGGCGCTGTTAGTGGGGATGTTCATTGCATTGATGAAGGCTGTTATATCGTCGATGGTCATTGCTTGCGAACGATCCATGCGGAAATGAATGCTTTATTACAATGTGCAAAACTAGGCATACCTACGGAGGGCGCAGAGATTTACGTGACTCATTTCCCTTGTTTAGCTTGTACAAAAGCCTTATTACAAGCAGGAATCAAAAAAATCAACTATTTACATGATTATCGAAATGATCCGTATGCACAATCATTGATCGAACAATTAGGTGCAACTGTTCATCAAGTATCATTGGATTCTACTCACTTTTCTAAACTCCAAAAAGAATTATCAGGAGAACATGTTTAGTAGATTTTGTGATCAAGCACAGAATCGATTCATTTTTCCAGCGATTTCTTCGATTTTTATTTGTTTGTTTTATTATACAGACAGATGGCATTATCGTTTGATTTTCGCTGGATTTTTTTTGTTTTTTTTACGGAAAGAAAATAAACAAATTATTGGTTTAAGTCTCATTTGTAGTACGCTGGTTTTATTTTCTTGCTGGCTTAAAGAAACAAAACCAATCGATGATCAAAGGACGTTGGAACGTATCATGGTCGCCTCAGACACAGTGAAAATGAATGGAGATTTAGTGACTTTTATTGGGCACACAACGGACAAGCAAAAGATTTCTTGCAGCTATTATGCCAAATCTGAACAAGAAAGAAATTCTTTTCTTGTTCTTAGACATGAAGCGATTGAATTAATTGTAGTCGGGGATTACCAAGAAACTTCCAAACAAAGGAATCCTTATGGGTTTGATCAAAAAAAGTATGACCAAATACATCGGATCAAAGGACGATTTCAGATACGCCAGATCAAAGAACATTTGAATCGTAATGCTTGGCAGAATATGCTGAGCAGAACACGAGGAAGGTCTATTACGTTTATTCAAGAACACTTTAGTCACAAGGTGAGTGTCTATATGAATGCTTTGATTTTTGGCTATAAAGATAGTCAGTTTTTAGCATCAGAAGACACATATAAAGAAACTGGCTTACTTCATTTATTCAGTTTGTCAGGCATGCACATCCAAACTTACTTAGGTTGGCTCTATTATCTGTTTCGCAGAGGAGGGATGACATTAACTGCTAGTTATCTCCCACTAGTTGGGGGGACTTTGGGATATTTTAGCTTATCTGGGGGCTCTGTGTCAGTGAAAAGAGCGGGGCTGTCATTCTTATTGAAATTAGGGCTAAAACTCCTCAATGTCAAATTTTCTTCTTTCGATCATTATTCGATTATTTTATGGATACTTTTGCTGATCGAGCCGCTTTGTCTGTTCCAAGTAGAGGGCCAGCTAAGTTTAGGAATGAGCTTCTTCTTTCTTTTGTTATCTCACCCAACCACTAAGTTTCAAAAGTTCACTACTATCGTGTTATTTAGTATCGGCATCATGCCACTGACAGCTTGGCATTTTTATGAGTGGCCACTATTAGGGAGTATGTTGACTCTTCTTTTTGCTCCTGTTTTTAAGAAAGTATTTCTTCCTTGTTTGACGTTTTTATTTGTTTTTGGCAGGGTATTACCTCCAAGTGTTAGCGAGTTGCTTAATTCTTTTTTAGTCCATTTCGAGAGCTTACTAGATTCGTTGAGATTTGCCAATCTAGTGATTGGGCGACCGAATGGCTGGTTGTTAATATTTAGTTTAGGCTTTCTTTTATGGCTTATAGAGAAAAAACAACATAAACCTTGTCAATGCGTGACTGCTGCACTCCTTGTGCCCATTATTCTCATTTTTGGTCGTTTTCTTCAATTCGGAAGTAGTATCACTTTCAACGACGTAGGGCAAGGAGACAGTATTCTTTTTAAAGCGCCGTTTTTAAAAGAAATCGTTATGATTGATACTGGTGGAAAATTGGGTTTTCAAAAAGAAGCATGGCAAGAGCGAAGGGTTAGACCACCTGCAGAGTTTAATCTTGTGCCATTTTTAAAAGGAAATGGTATTCGGCGCATCAATAAACTGATATTGACGCATGACGATATCGATCATGTGGGAGAGATCACAACATTAGCAAAACATTTCAAGATCGATACGATTTATATTGGGTGGGGAGCTGGCAGGAGTGCTTGGCTTTATGTGCAGTTGCAGAAATTGGAAAAAGCAGGGACCACTATTTGTGAAGTCAGGCAGGGTGATTGGATCAAAGGTTATTTTGATTTTTTTGTGTTGTTTCCAGTTAATCAGGGGAAGGGCGAAAATGAAGATTCAATTGGCTTGTCAGTGACTCATCAGTCCTGTCGTTTTCTCTTTTTAGGTGATTTAGATCAGCATACAGAAGAAAAGATTGGAAACACGTATCCAAATTTAAAAGCGGATGTGATCAAATTAGGACATCATGGCAGCCGCACATCTAGTCATCCACAGTTCATTTCGCAATTAGAAGCAACCTATGGTGTTTTATCCTGTGGCGTGAATAATTTATTTGGTCATCCTCATGAAGACGTACTAGCGACGTTAAAGCAGAATAAAGTCACTCCTTTGCGTACCGACCGTCAAGGCGCAATTACTTTTAAATGGCATCCCTTTTGGTATCCAAACGGAAAGATCCACACAATGATAGACTAGCAATTCCCAGCTACTCATGGTAGGATAAATTTGAAAGTGGTGAACGAAATGAGTATTCAAGCAGATTTACAAAAAATCCGTAAAGAAAAGCTTGCGCCTTGTTATTTGATTCTAGGTACTGAAAAATATTTACAGGATCAGGTAAGAGCAGAAATCCAGAAAAAAATTCAAATCGATAGTCAAGATGACTTGAATTTCTTAAGTTTTGATATGGGGAATGCTAGTATTGATGAGGTGGTTGCTGAGGCAGAGACTTTGCCATTTTTTGGTGATCAACGCCTAGTATTTGTAGAAAATCCCTACTTTTTAACAGCTGAAAAAGTGAATAATGGGATTGAACAAAATACGGATCTACTGATTGATTATTTAAAAGAACCTTTAGAATCAACAGTTTTAGTGTTTTTTGCTCCCTATGAGAAATTAGATGAGCGAAAAAAAGTAACGAAACAATTAAAAAAAGCTGCTGTGACCATCAATGTTCAGCAATTGAATGAAAAAGAAGTACGTCAGTATTTATTGAATACACTGGAAAATGCACCGTTTCAAATGGACCGTAAAGCGATTGATCTGTTTTTAAGGTTAACGGATCTCGATCTATCAAAAATGATGAGGGAATTGAATAAATTACTATTGTATGGGCAACAACAAGAACTGATCACTGTTAAAGAAGTGGAACAGTTAGTCCCTAAAACCTTGGAACATAATCTTTTTGATATGACACAATATATTCTTTCCGGGAAAACAGAACAAGCGCTGCGGTTGTTTGAAGACTTAATTACCCAAGGAGAAGAAACCATTAAGATCAATGCCATCTTGCTTTCACAAATACGTTTGTTTTTACAGACCAAGTTTTTGATGAAAATCGGTTATCAGCAGGCTAATATTGCTGAGACTTTAAAGATACATCCTTACCGTGTAAAATTGGCGATGCAAGAGGTACGTAAATTTGATGAAAAGATCCTAAGGCGTTTATTTGACGATCTGGTTGAAATGGATTACCAAATCAAAAGTGGTAAAATCGAAAAAGAATTAAGCTTTCAATTATTTCTCTTACGAACAGGTCAGCTTTTGAAGAGTTAAAAAGAAGAGAAAAACAATCGAAATAAATCCAAAAAGAACGCTTGAAACGATGATGTTTTGAGCGTTTTTTAGACATCAATTGTTTTAGAGTAGGAAGTGCTGAGTCAGCCGCAGCTGGTTTACTAATAAAAAGAATGGAAAGAAACCCAACAGAAGGGTGATCGAATAGACTGTTTGAGACAAAATAAAAAAACCGGCCGTAGCCGATTTCCTTATTTAGCGATTTTTTTGCTTAAACGAGATTTGTCGCGGTTAGCTTTGTTTTTATGAATTAGACCTTTTGTTTCAGCCATATCAATAGCTTTAACAGCTTCTTTATATAACGCATCTACGTTTTCAGCACCTGAAGCTACAGCATCTTCAAATTTTTTGATTGCAGTACGCATAGCGCTTGTTTGAGATGAATTTTTAACGTTCGCATTTTCGCTTGTACGAACACGTTTGATTGCAGATTCAATGTTTGGCATTAGTTTCACCTCCGATAAATTAAGTTCTTACGCGTGTTACCGCATAATTCAACATTCATTATTATACCTAAATGAAGTAATCTTTGCAATATGAACATGACAAGTTTTTTTCCTTAACACTAAAAGAAACTTAATTCTAGGCTTTACTAGCATTGAGAGAGAAGGAAAAAGGGCAAATAAAAAACGCTATTGTGGGAGACAATAGCGTTCAACCAAAGCAGATAAATTTATCTTTTTAAACAAAATTTGAATGGGACTGTTTGGTACTCGAATATTATATAACAAAGCGAACCGTTTGCAAAGCTTTTTTTGAAAAGGGATACGTTCCTTGTAGACAAAGCAATCGTAACGATACCATTCATTAGTTATTTTATAACCGTTAACCGTTGGTGTGGCTAAATTTATTCCGGAGTTCCAATAATTTTAATGTATTCATCAATATTTTTGATCATCATTTTTTTGATGACTAATTGATTGCGGCGGTTCCATTTTCCACTGACTTCTAATACATATTTATTTAAAGGGAGCCGAAGAATATATTTTGCCAAGTAACGATCTTTCAACAGACCGTTAATGACACGATCTTCCAGTTGAAGATTTAAGCCAGTCAACATCATAGGTTGTTCTTGTAAGACATACGTATCAATTAAAAGACCTTCAAAGGTTTCCATGAGCGTTTTCCTTTCTATATATAAAGCATAATAGCGAATGATTAAAAATATAAGTGATGCTATCTTGTGTTCTAGTATAACAAAAAATGAAAGGAGGAGCCAAAAAGAAATGAGGATTATTTAATAATATTTTAGGAAACATAAAAGGGGGGAAGTGGTGTAGGGGTAAGGAGAAGAGGTAGGAACATTAAAAACATACTTGATGAAACCCACGCAACTTTTATCAAGTAGATTCCATAAGTAAAGATAAATGGAAAAACAATAAACCCGATAGATAAAGTTTGTTTACTCCATCTATCGGGTTTACTTTTTTCACGATCAATTAAAGTAGGTATTGAACACATTTTGGATCAGATCTGGAAATAAAAGATAAGCTAGTCCTAAAATCAATACGATCGCTAATAAAAACCAACCAACCGTGCCGATAAAGTATTTTAATTTTTCTAACATGTGATCACCTCGGAATAAGTATATCACGAACGATTCGATTCAGAGGACTCAAAACACTTTATCTGTGATCGATTTTTTCATTTACTTAAAGAAAATAATTGCAAGAGACAATAGGTAATACCAGAAGCAATGACTGGACCAGCAGCGATCCCTTTTAAGAAAACGACTCCGAGAATTGTTCCAAAAACCAATGCAACAGTAATCTGCGGGTCTGAAGCAATCAAACCGACTCCTTTGGAAGAAAGGACGGCTACTAGACCACCACAAAACACAGCAATCCAACCGATGGGTGATTTAAAGGCATCCAGTAAATCTTTTAAACCAATCTCGCCAGTAGCGATTGGAACTAAAATAGCAGCTGTGATGATGGTGACTCCTAGATTAATTCCTTTGCCTTGAAGCCAAGTAAGAAACACTTTCGATGTCGGTATCAATTTGACTAGTAATATAAAACCTGTAGCGATGATCAAGCTTTGATTTTTAGCAAGCAGGGCAACAAGCATGATCAATCCAAGAAAAATCCAACTTTCCATAAAAAAAGAACCTCACTTTCCTGCCATCAATCATATCATTTTTTCAACGGTTACAAAAGTGAGGTTCATCAGAGTGGAAAAACTAGATAGAGTGGTGATTCGGCTGTAAGGGACAGCCAGTGCAACGTGATTTTTTGGAAGTATCTTCAGGTAAGGGTTTCAATAAACGTAACCCATTTAAGATAACCAAGATCGTGCTTCCTTCATGACCAATCACGCCAAGAGGTAAATTTAAAAATTGCAGAAAGTTAGAAAGGATCAGTAAACAAATCACTGTAAGAGAAAAAATAATATTTTGCTTAATGATTTTCTTCATTCTTAGTGAAAGACGGTGGGCATAACTTAATTTTTGCAAGTCATTTTTTACCAAGACGATATCAGCGATTTCCATAGCGACATCCGTTCCTTGTCCCATGGCTACTCCTAGTGAAGCAGTTGCAAGAGCTGGGGCATCATTGACACCATCACCAACCATTGCTGTGACAGCATACTTTTCTTTTTGCTGTTGTGCATAGTGTGTTTTATCCGATGGTGTGCAGTTAGCCAGTAAGTGTTGAACACCAATTTTCTCTGCAATAGCTGCAGCAGTCCCTTGGTTATCTCCAGTGATCATGCTAGTATCAATTTGCTGGTTATTGAAATAGTCAATGACTTGTTGGGCATTTTCTTTCGGCACATCTAATAAGCCGATGAGTGCTACCAATTGATTGTCTTTGGTTAAAACAATCACTGTCTTTCCCTGTTGTTCGAGTAAACGAATTTTATCAAGAAGTTCTTTTTCAGCTATCGACGTTTTTTCTGGTTCCCATTTACCTACAATCCACTGAGCTTCTTGGTAAACTGTTCGTAAACCAAACCCCGTGATTTCTTCGATTGGTAATTTTTGGATGTCTTTTGGTATAGCAATGTCAAAATGTGTTACGATTGCTTGAGCTAAGGGGTGCGTTGTTTTTTGTTCCATTGAAACTAAGATTTGTTGCGCCAGATTCTGATCTTTTACAAAATAGCTATCAGTTACTATCGGTTTACCTTTCGTTAAAGTTCCGGTTTTATCAAAGGCAATTGCTTTTAAATCAGCTAATTGTTCTAAATGGAGTCCACCTTTGATCAGCACACCGTTGCGGGCAGCGTTAGAAAGGGCTGCGAGTGTTGCAGGTGTCGCAGAGGCAACCAACGCACAAGGAGAGGCGACAACCAGTAAAACCATTCCCCGATAAAAACTTTCTTGAAAACTCCAGCCAAAAATGAAATATGAAACAAGAATCATTAATGGAATAACGACTAACACACCTTTAACGTAGGTATTTTCAATACGAGAGATAAAAGAAGCGGTCTTTGTAGGGGTGCTTTGTGCTTTTTCAACCAGCTGGATGATTTTAGCAAAAACGGTCTCATCACTTTTTTTAGTCACCTGTAGGATCAAAGGATTCCCTCGATTGATCGTTCCTGCAAATAACTCATCATGAGGAACTTTTTCAACTGGTACAGATTCACCACTCAATGTTGCTTCATCAACCGTTGCTTGTTGACTTTCTAAATAGCCGTCAATTGGGATCGTTCCACCTTTTGGGACAAATACCCGATCATTGATCTTAAGATCAGTTACAGCTATTTCTTCTAATTCTTCGTTTGCAGTTAAACGTTGTGCTTTTCGTGGCTGTAGATTCATTAAAGCGGTAATTTCTTGCTGACTTTTACTGGTCGTATATTCTTCGAGAGCGCCACTTAAACAGAAAATAAACGTAAGCATCGCACCTTCTAAAAAATTACCGATCAAACAAGCGCCAATTGCTGCCAAGGCCATCAATAAGTCAACATTCAATGTGTTTTCCTGCCAAAGTTCGGTCAACCCTTCACGAGTCTGCTTGAAACCGCCGAATGAGATGGCGCCTAAATAAAAGATGATACTTAGAAGAGGCACAAAAGATTGAGTAGCCAAACCTAAGATTATAAGTAATAAACAACCGATTGTCGGGATAAATGTCTGTATTAAACGAGTCATATTTGTTTCCTCCTTTACAAAATCAATATACCACACCAAAATTCTAATTGATAATAAAAATCGCTAAATGAGAACGATAATAGTTATCATTTAGAATAACGCTTTTTTGGAAAGGGGATAATTAGAATAAATATAAAAAAGCACCGTAATCATACGGTGCTTTGACTTCGTTTTATTCAGTTACATTGCGATAAACCAGTAACCAATCAAAATGATCCCTAAAATGATACGATACCAACCAAAAATTGTAAAGTCGTTTTTCTTCAAATAACTTAACAAGAATTTGATGGCTAAAACGGAGACAATAAATGATACGAGGGTTCCAACGAGTAAAATAATCGTTTCTTCCATTTTAAAGGAGTTTCCTTCAGCTAGATACTTCACGATTTTTAAACCACTGGCACCAAACATCACTGGGATACCAAGGAAAAATGAAAATTCTGTTGCTACAAATCGAGAAGCACCAATCAAAATGGCTCCGAGGATCGTAGCTCCTGAACGAGAAGTTCCAGGAACTAACGCTAATACTTGGAATAATCCAACCAGTAACGCCGCTTGATAAGTAAAATCGTTTAAGGTTGTCCAACGTGGTGTTTTTGTCTTGTTTCTTTTTTCCACAACAATGAATGCAATCCCATAAACGATTAAGACGATCGCAACTGGTAGAAATTTATGAAAATGTTCTTCTAACCAATCATCTAAAGGTAATCCAATAATAATTGCTGGAATACAAGCGACTACGACTTTGAACCATAATGTCCAAGTATCTTTTTTCTCAATAGTGGTTTTGCTTGGAGAAAAGGGATTTAATTTATGAAAATATAAAACGACGACTGCTAAAATAGCACCTAATTGAATAACGACGTTGAACATCGACATAAACTGTGTGCTAGCGTCTAGCTTGATGAACTGATCTGCTAGGATCAAGTGACCAGTGCTACTGATCGGCAACCACTCGGTAATCCCTTCGATAATTCCTAAGATAGCTGCTTTGATGATATTTGCAAAAAACATACGGACCTTCCTTCCCAAATAAAATACAGTATTAAGTATACCGTTCTTTCTAATGAAAACCAAATGCTTTCTTGATGTTAAGAAAAACTTGAGAAATAGCAAGAGGGTATAAGAAAGCGAGTACTCAAGTGAGTACTCGCAAACCAGTGTTTGATAACAGAATGATTATAAGAAAGAATCCCGCGAGTGTTTTTTTCCCTGCTCTATATAGCTAATATCGTTGATTCCTTCAATTGAAAAATTGCCTTTTTCATACGTCACTTTTGTCACGCTGCCATTTAATAAGCCTGCTCGAACAGGTTGATGTACGTCAATTAGGCTGAGTAAAAAGCCAATTGTCAACCCATGAGAAACAACTAGGACGTTGCCACCACCATTTTTTTCGCAATGGTGCGCAATGTCTTCAAATCCTGACCATACACGATTTTTTAAAGTATCGTAGGTCTCAGCCCAGCCAGCGGTATCCAGGTTATAAATAGCATTAGCAATTTGTTCAAAAGTTACGTCCGTCGTGAACATCTCATCATAAGTTTTGAAGTTTAATACTCGGGGGATAACTCCCCACATTTCCATGTCATAGCCACCTTCTAAAGAGCCAAAACACCATTCACGAATTCTTTGATCGATAAAATAAGGGATATCTTTTCCTTTGGCATGTTCACTGAGGATGATACGTGCCGTTTCAATAGCACGACCACTATCGCTAGAATAAGCAAAAGAAAAATCAACGTCTTTCAATCCTTTTCCAAGATAGTGGATTCCTTCTTGGCCTTGTTTGGTGAGTGGTGTGTCACACCAACCTTGGACACGTTCAATCGTATTGAACATCGTTTTTCCGTGTCTGACGATGTAAAGAGTGGTTTTAGTCATATTTACAGCCTCCAATCGATTTGTTAGTTAAGCATTAAAGAAAGGGTTGGTTCTTTTTTCATGTTCAATGGTCGTAGCATCTCCATGCCCAGGATAAACGGCAAATTCATCTGGCAACACAAACAACTGGGTTTGAATACTGTGTAGTAGCTGTTCCAGATTCCCAGTATATAGATCGGTTCGACCGATACTGCCTTTAAATAGTGCATCACCTGATACGACAAAATCATCAAAGATAAAGCTGACACTTCCAATCGAATGACCAGGTGTAGGGACGACCCGAAATGTCATATTCCCTAGACGATAGGGTTTCATTTCAAATTCATATTCAGCAGGTGAAACAATGATATTCGCAATGTCATCATGTCTTCCCAAACCAGAAAGATTCAATATCGGATCGCCTAACCAACTTTGTTCTAATGGACTAACATATACAGGGATCTGATAAAACTGACGAAGTTCTTCGACGGCTCCGATATGGTCATAGTGGGTATGTGTTAGTAAAATCGCTACGGGTTGTTGTTGCGTTTTTTCGATTTGCGTTTTGATTTTTGCTGCATCTTCACCAGGATCAATAATCAGTAAAGCTTCATCGTTATAAACCAAATAACAATTTTCTTCGATCATCCCAGTTTTGATTTGTTCAATATGCATAAAGAGTTCCTCCTGATCGCTTACTTAATTCTAGTATAACTCAATTGATAAGATGAAACAAAAGACCCTACTTGAGGAATGGTCCACGGTGAATCTAAATCGAATTGTATGAATAATAAATGAATTAATTGAATTAATTTATTATAGTAGAGCTGAGTCATGTTTTTTTGTAGCCGAGTTTTCTTGCTTCCTAAATGAACCACTTATTTCAATGACAAGATGAAAAATAAAAGTATTGAGAGATTTTAAACAAGAGAACAGAAAATTCTCACTTCTTTTTAATAAGTTGGTGTTAGAGTGAGCTCATCCAAAAATCCTAATTCTATATCCTATTCGAGCTTGCGACAGTGATGTCCAACTCTGAAAAACAAAGGGAAGCATCCGAAAATGCAAAAAGCTATTTTCGGATGTTTTACTTTACTTTCAAGTGAACGATGATGAATGTAAAGGGAGAGAGAGATCTGAATAATGTAAACAAATCTATAGCTTTGTAAACATACTTATGAAAGGAAAAAGTGAGTAAATAGTAGTATTTCTTTCATTTGCTGAGGTTTATAAATCGGTAAATGAATAAGAACAATTTTTGTATTTTGCGATTCTATTCTTTTTCAGGTAAGCTTATAGTCAAAGGAGTGGGAGTGGTGAAGCAATCAAAAATATCGGTACGTAACCTTGTTGAATTTATATTAAGGCGTGGCAGTATCGACAATCGTAAAAAAAGTAACCATACCGCACTGGAAGGTGCCAAGATCCATCGGAAGCTTCAAAAAGATGCTGGAGAAGACTATGAAAAAGAAGTCTTTTTAAAGACGACTGTCCACTTCGAGGAATACCAGCTAATCATAGAAGGGCGAGCAGATGGCGTGTTCCAAAAAGAAGGCATCTATTATATTGATGAAATAAAAACTTCGGAACCGAGGTATGAAGACTTAGAAAAAGAACAAATTGAATTATTTTTCCATCAAGCAAGAACCTATGCTTATATTTATTGTCATGAACATGATTTAAAAGAAATTAATTTGCAACTAACTTATTATCAAACTACTGAAGGAATCATTACCCGAAAAATTGAGCATCAAACCATCGAACAATTAAATGAGTTTTTTAAAAAACTTACAAATGACTATAAAGAATGGCTGATTTTTCAAGAGAATTGGCGTACCGTTCGAAATGCTTCTTTGATGGCTTTGAAATTCCCCTATGACAACTACCGTAAAGGTCAAAGAGAGTTAGCAGTCGCTGCCTATAAAACGATTCGTACAAAACAAAAATTATTCGTCGAAGCACCGACAGGAACTGGAAAAACAGTTTCTACACTGTTCCCCGCTTTGAAAGCAATAGGGGAAGAAGAGGGAGAACGCATTTTTTATTTAACGGCTAAAACAATCACGAGACAAGTCGCTGAAGATGCTTTGGAGGCGTTAAAAGATGTGGGTGCTGAGACCAAAAGTGTAACTTTGACAGCCAAAGATAAGATTTGTTTTTTAGACGAAACAACATGTAATCCAGATCAATGTCCATATGCCAACGGGTATTACAACCGGATCAATGAAGGATTATGGGATTTATTGAATCATGAAAATCAAATCACCAGAGAAGTTATTGAAACCTATGCGAAGAAACATACGTTATGTCCTTTTGAGTTGTCGCTAGACGTGAGTTTATGGTGTGACGTGATTATTGGGGATTATAATTATTTGTTTGATCCGACTGTTTATTTACGACGTTTTTTTGAAGGCGAAAAAAATGAGGATCATCTTTTTCTGATTGATGAAGCCCATAATTTGGTCAGTCGTTCCCGAGAGATGTACTCCGCAAAACTTTCATATCGAAGCGCTAGAAACGTCTATGCACTCATTCCAAAAGAATTTAAAAAGTTAAGACGACGTTTTAATAAGTTACTTAAAGCGTTCGATCAGATCCAGGAAATTTCAAATGAAGATGGGTGGACCTACCACCATCAAAAAGCACCCGCGGACACATTGGTTAATGCTGGTTATCAGTTGAGTGAGCACATCCAAGAGTGGTTGGCAGAGTATCCTGAACATGCCATTCAAGAGACGTTACTCCCCTTTTATTTTGACTTACTTCACTTTTTGAAAATCAGTGAATTTTACGATGATCATTATGAAACAACTGTAGAGAAAACTTATCAAGATTTCATCATCAAAGCATTTTGCATCGATCCTAGTGATTTTTTAGAACAATCGTTAGCTAAGGGGAGAAGTAGTATCTTATTTTCCGCTAGTTTTTCGCCATTGTCTTATTACCAAGAAACGCTAGGAGGAAAAGAGAGCTTAGCTTATCGCTTGCCAAGTCCTTTTCCAGAAGAAAACCAAAAAGTGCTGATCACAAATTATTTAGAAACAACCTATCGTAAACGAGAAGAGAACATGCCTCGATTGATTGAAACGATCCAACATTTTACAAAAGAAAAGATCGGAAATTACTTGATATTTTTCCCCTCTTACCAATATTTGGATCAGGCAGTGACAGCCTTTCAAGAAAAACATCCAGATGTTAAGGTGCTGATTCAAGATACCATGATGAGTGAAACTGAGAGAGAAACATTTTTGAAGCAATTTCAAATTGATCCAGACGAAACCTTACTAGCTTTTTGTGTGTTAGGCGGAATCTTTTCAGAAGGGATCGATTTAAAAGGAACCCGATTAATTGGCAGTATGATCGTTGGCGTTGGATTACCACAAATGAACCATGAGCAGGAGTTGATCAAAGAATATTATGACGAAAAAGATCAGCTGGGATTTGCTTATGCGTACCAATTACCTGGCATGAATAAAGTCTTACAAGCAGCGGGGCGTGTCATTAGAGATGCCAGTGATCAGGGAATCGTTTTGTTAGCAGATCAGCGTTTTACTCGGTTGGATTATCGCCAATTATTTCCAAGACATTGGCAGTCAGCGACCACTGTCAGAAACCTATCTGAACTCACAAAAGAAATCACCGATTTTTGGCACAAAAGTAAATAATTGGAGATGCGAAAAAACTCTTGCGCTAGTAGTTTAAAATTAAAAACACCTGAATCAACCACAAACGACTGGTAGATTCAGGTGTCTTATCTGTTCAAGTGCGTATTGGATCAATTGTTTCATTGTCTGACAAGTAAAGCTATCTGTTAACGATAGTTAGTAAACTGAAGTTCGATTGGCAGATCTAATTTTCGCAATAAAGCAATCACCGCTTGAAGGTCATCACGGTTTTTTCCAGTTACACGAATTTGATCTTCTTGAATCTGGGTTTTTACTTTAATCTTTGAATTTTTGATCTCAGTTGTGATTTTCTTGGCATTTTCCCGATCAATGCCATTGATAAGTTCAGCGGATTGGCGTGCTTTTCCTCCAAGGGCATGCTCTGATTCAGAGAAATGGATATTTTTGATTGGAACATTTCGTTTGTTTAATTTACTGAACAAGACATCTTTGATTTGTTCGATCTTGAAATCATCGTCACTGAGAATGGTTAATTTATTGTTATCAAATTTGATATCAATAGTCGAATCTTTAAAATCAAAACGGTTGGTTAATTCTTTTATTGTTTGCTGGATCGCATTTCTGACTTCTTCGATTGTGACCTCTGAAACAATGTCAAAACTTGCATCTTTTGCCATAGTGATCCTCCTGATTTGTTTTTATTTTATTGTATCATAGTCAAATGATTGTGTTGAAGCTTTACTAAAATTATTCTCATTTATGATTCAAGTATTTTAATTTAATTCATAACCTGTTATTCTTACAATTGGAATAACTTTGAAAGGAAGAGGTGCTTGTGAGTAAGATTATGACAGTGTATCAAAGAAATGAAATATTAAAAAAGATTGTGGTTATCTTAGTCACCGGATTGACCGCAGCGGTTGCCTTAAATTATTTTTTGATTCCAGCAAACGTCTTTTCCGCAGGGATGAATGGGATTGCCCAAATCATTGCCTCGTTATTATCTGACTGGCTCCACGTAAAAGTGGACACAGGTGCCTTTATCTTTATTTTGAATATCCCTGTCTTTATTCTAGGGTTCTTGAAAGTAGGCAGACGAGCAACGATTTTAAGTTTTGTCAATGTAGTAGCCGTATCGGTAGCAACTACTTTACTTCCCACTGGGCAAGTGACGGACAATATTTTAATGAATGCCTTAGTCGGCGGTGTTTTGTTAGGTGTTGGTGTAGGGATCTCACTTAAAATGGGGTTTACAACTGGAGGAATGGATATTATTTCTTTAGTCCTTTCACAAACTACAGGGAAAACCGTTGGAAATTATATGCTGATGTTAAATGGTTTGATCGTGGTGATTGCGGGCTTTCTTTTTAACTGGGAGAGTGCGCTCTATACGATTATCTCTATCTATGCCATGACCCAAGTGATTGATGCGATTCATACAAGTCATCAAAAAGTGACCGCCATGATTGTGACGGTTAAACCAGATGAAGTGACCGCAGCGATCGCTCAAAATATGGTTCGAGGAATGACCCTATTACCATCAATCGGTGGCTATTCTAAAAAAGAAGGTAAAACGATCATGATGGTGATCACTCGATATGAAATGTATGATTTAGATCAAATCGTCCATGAAATCGACGAAGATGCTTTTATCAATATTTTACCAACGCATTCGGTATTTGGCCGTTTTGCTAATGAAAGCGAACAAAATCTTTACCGTTCTACGGGTGTCTTTCCCGAAATAAAGAAAACTCCTTCAAAAACTAAAAAACAATAATTGATTTAAATAAGTCAGAAGAATTTTCTGTTTTCAACCTGCTAAATGAGAATAGAACCTCCCAATTCTCATTTACAAATGAGCAAAAAAAGAGTATGATAAATGAAAATTGCATGAAGGAGTGCTGCAAGATGAGCGAAGCAAACCAAAAATGGTCTGCAGAAGAAGTCAATGAAATCAAGGAACGAATCTTAGCTGCCTTAGAAATGGTCATTGACCCTGAACTAGGGATCGATATCGTCAACCTAGGCTTGATCTATGAAATCGAATTTGATCCAGAAAACGGAGAAACAGTCATTAAAATGACCTTAACAACCATGGGTTGCCCATTAGCTGATATCCTAACTGAATCCATCCACGACGCCTTAAAAGAAGTGCCAGAAGTAACTAAGGCAGAAGTCAAACTAGTTTGGTATCCAGCCTGGACGACGGATAAGATGAGTCGTTATGCACGGATTGCACTTGGTATCAGATAATTTTGACGCGGGTTTCATATTCAACGAGTAAACAACTTTTAAACTCCTTTATCAACTTTTAGAAAAAGTTGGTGAGGGAGTTTTTGTTTTGTAAAAATTGATGCTTGATGAAGTAAAATTGTCAAAATATGAATAAATGATAACGACTTTTATCCCTTTCTCTTTTTCTATTCAAATCGCATCTCGAAATGCTTTATAAATTATACTTAATAAATTAAGTTGTGTTTTGTTTTTAATAATGTTAAACTTTGTTTAATTATATTTATATTTTGTTGGGAGGTTAATGAATGGATTGGTTTTTTAATTTAGAACCTGAGGAACAAGTATTTATTAAGAAATTTTTGTTGGCATCAGGTTCCTTAAAGCAGTTAGCAAAAGAGTATGAAGTTAGTTACCCAACAGTAAGATTAAGGTTAGATAGATTAATTGAAAAAATAAAACTTTTTGATATAAAGCAAGAAGATTCTTTTGAAGTATCAATGATGCAACTCGTGATTAACGAAAAAATAAGTTTAGACGTAGCAAAAGAAATTATAAAAAAACATAGGGAGAGTATAGATGAATAATATAATACAATTTTTATTTATTGCAGGTATTATTGGGTTTCAAACCCTAAGTGGTTATATAGGGAATAAATATATGGGAGCGATCTTACCAGTGATTTTCAGTGGTTTAGTTGTTTTTATCGTTTTGACAGGTCATTTAAATCTAACATTTAGAAATATATTAATGCCTATTGTTGGTTTGATTACATTGATCTGTATTTATGAAGGCGGAAAAGAATCAAAGAAAAAAAAGACAATAAAAGAAATGGAAAAAATGAAAGCGAAGGATATCTTGAATCAATAATGAGTTATTGGCTGATACACTAACTTAAACTCTTTTAACAGCTTTTAGTAAATGCTGATAGAAGAGTTTTTTTCTATGTAAAATATTCGGATAGTTGATGTACTGAAAGATTGTACAGTATAGGAAAATAATTGCGAAAGAGGTTGTTGAAAATCAAAAAATTTATAGCTTCCAAATTATCTAACAATCTAAGCAAACGCACAAAACAGTTTTTTAGTAAGCGTTTTCTGTTTCTGGTTTTCATGATATACTGTTTTTAAGTCAATCAAAAGGAGAATGAACATGAGAAAACAACGAGGTAGCTACTCGATATAGTGGAATGGATAGACCTATATCGAGTATGCTTTATCCAATCGACTATATCGCCGTCAACGATTATAAAATCATAATGACTGGAGCGATAAAAGATGATGGACCAATTAAAAAAAGAGTGGCTTAAAAGTGAGGAACAACAGAAAAATTTTACTGGCTGGGATTTTTCCTATTTAGATGGGAAATGGTCGTGTGAAGAGCCTCCGTGGGATTACCGAGAGCTTGTTTTAAATTATTTAACTCCAACTATGTCTCTATTAGATATGGGAACAGGTGGAGGTGAATTGTTACAAACATTTAACCATCCTTATGAACAGACAGCAGTAACGGAAGGGTATCCGCCTAATTACCAGCTATTATTACAAACACTTGACCCTCAAGGTGTAACAGTAAAATTTGTGGGGGAAGAGGACGTATTGGATTTTCCAGATGATTCATTTGATCTAGTGATCAATTCTCATGAATCTTTTGCAGTAGCTGAAGTGAAGCGTGTCTTGAAACCAGATGGGTTATTTATTTCTCAACAAGTAGGAGATTTCAACGGGTTGAATTTGGCTTCTCGTTTGATGCCAGAAGTAAGGAAAGAATGTTTTGATTTTCATCTTTCCTTAGTGAAAGCAGAACTAGAACAGCACCATTTTGATCTTTTGTTTTGTGACGAAGCCTATTTGAATCAACAATTCTTTGATATGGATAGTTTGATCTTTTATGTACGGACGATTGAATGGGAATACCCAGGATTTACAGTTGAGAAAAATTTCAAAGAGTTATTGGGACTTTATGAAGAGTTGAAACGACATGGTACGATTTATAATTTGCAGCATCGTTTTGCTTTTGTTGCTCGTAATACAAAATAATGAACACATAAAAGTTACTACAAATCATTTTGAAATTCCTTATGGTGAGCAGGTGATTTAGCAAAAAAGAGGGGGTGCGTTATATGCGACCAAAATCAAAAGATGAATTGCTTGAAAAAGCAAACAGCCAATTCGATGAGTTATGGAGATTAATTAACGGTATGAGTGAGGAAGATCGCAAGCAATCCTTTCAATTTAGTGAAGAGTTTTTGGCGAAAAAAAAGGAAGCGCATTGGCGACGAGACAAAGACTTAAAAGATGTATTGATCCATTTGTACGAATGGCATTTACTATTGTTACGATGGCTTGAAAGCAACTTTAACGGAGAAGAAAGAAATTTCTTGCCTGAACCGTATAATTGGCGAACCTACGGGAAGATGAATGAAGAGTTTGTAGAAAAGCATCAAACAACTTCTTTAGTGGAAGCTGAAAACTATTTGAAAAAAAGCCATGAGCAAGTAATGAAAAAATTAGATGCATTGAGTGATGAAGAGTTATTCCAGAAAAAGCAATTTGCATGGGTGGGGAATACCACATTAGGTAGTTATTTCATTTCTGCAACTGCCAGTCACTACGAATGGGCGATGAAGAAGTTAAAACAATCTCAAAAAAATAAATGAATAGAATCAATAAAAAAGCGAAGATCCTAAAGAGGGATCTTCGCTTTTTAAACAAGCTATTTTATATTAGTACCAACCGTTTGCTTCCCAGAA
>ERZ809114.276-NODE-276-length-37035-cov-5.437317_pt1 | contig 37035 bp, 27 predicted proteins | sample MGYA00520519_ERZ809114 | MGnify/ENA primary metagenome ERZ809114 (study PRJEB31570, sample SAMEA3212991) | Homo sapiens | biome: human-gut; feature: human gut; material: fecal | place: Sweden | collected 2011 ...
AATTGCTTTGACCGGAAGTAATTTCTTTATAGCCTCGTTGACTTTCGTCATGCTATGAAAGCTGTAATATAGATTTTGATTTGTTTAATACATTTATCAAGTCATATTTTGATAATACAAATCTTGATACAAATGTTGACTGGGAGGCTTTGTATTACAGCAACAATGGCAGACTCGGTTGGCTTGAATACAACATCAAAAGAGCATTGATGCTTGAAGGAAGAACAACAACTGGGTATCAGTGAAGTCAAAGAAACTGTTGAGCATATCATATACTACGATAAAGTTAAAGATGAAATTTTGAATTATATTGCTATAACATTGTAATTTAACGATTTATATTAGTAAACAATATCAAAATTTGTAATTGTTTTATATATGTGATATAATTTTGTAAATAAATATCTGGAGAAAATATTTTATGGATAATTTTACTGTATTATCAATACCTGAGATTTCTAATGAAAGACAAATTTGGCTTATTAGAACTAATGGTGGTTTATATTATAATGATTTTACAACTAATAAATATGTTGCACTTGGTTGGGATGCCGTGTCAGTTGACTTGTTGTTAAACAGTAGTATTAGTAATGATGCAAAAAAAGAAAAGATTAATGAATTATATCCAGATGAAAAAAGGCCTGGCTTAATTTTTAGTCAACTATATAATTTCCATTGTGTAATGAATAATGGTGATCTAGTATTAATTCCTTCAGAGGGTACTAAGTTTATTCGTGTAGGAATTTTGGGTGAAACAGTGGAAGAAGTGTCCCATATAAATAATTCTAATGAAGAATATGCTGTTTGTTCTTATACACATAAAAGAAAAGTTAAGTGGTTCAGTGAAATAGATGTTAGTCGAGATATTTATTTAAGCAAAATAATGAAAGTTCAACAAACTATTTCTAACATAACCAAATATGCTGACTATATTTATAGAAATATTTACTCATGTTATATTGTAGATGATTTTATACATTTATCATTACAAAAAACAAGTTCATCAGATTTGGAAATGAAAAGTAATGTTGAATTGCAAGCTTCAATATTGGAGATTGTTGATGTTTTTTATGAGTTATACGGAGAGGATGAATCTTATAAAAAAATCACAATTAAAACAGCGGTTGGTTCTCCTGGATTTATTGAAGTTATACTTAATTATGCGGTACCAACTACATTTTCAGTTATATTTATTGTGAATACTGTTTTAGGAAAATTAAAAGATTCAGATGGTAGCACAAAAAAAGGAATTATTGGACTAATTGATGAAATAAATAAATTGCGTAATGATTATATTGACAGAAAAAAGAAAATAGCCGAAACTAAAGTTATAGAGGAAAATATTCAATTAGATAAAGAGTTGAAGCAAGCACAAATTGATAAAATTAGTGCGGAAACTAGAAAAATCAATGCGGAAGCTGACGCATTAGAACAAAGTGTGATACCTTCAAACCAAAAAATAGAAAAAGCAGTTGAAGATTTGGAAAAGACAAGTAAAAAATTAAAAGACATTACAGACAAAAATAGTATCGAATGTCATAAAAATATAGACTTGGCAAGTTAATTGTTAAAGCAGTCCTGATTTCAGGGCTGCTTTTTTAACTTGACACCTCTGCTGCGAAGAGTTATAACACACAGCACAGGAGGTTGATAAAATGACAGAAATTATATATGCACGATATTCAAGTGATAATCAGCGTGAAGAAAGTATTGATGGGCAAATTCGTGAATGCAAAGAGTTTGCCTAGAAGAATGATATTCGTATAATTGATACATATATTGACAGAGCATTATCTGCAAAAACGGACAATCGTCCGTCGTTTCAGCAGAGGATTAAAGATAGTTCCAATGGAAGCTTGATAGCTTTGCCCGTAACCGTTATGACTCGGCGCATTTTGAAAAAGAACGGCGTTAAGGTTATTTCTGCAACCGAAGCGATTTCAAGCGGTGCAGAAAGTATTTTGCTTGAGTCTATGCTTGAAGGCTATGCCGAGTATTATTCTGCCGAACTTGCAGAAAAAATCAACCGTGGCTTAACCGAAAATGCTTTGAAGTGCAAATATAACGGTGGCTCTGTCGCTTTTGGTTATATGATTGATGATGAGCAACATTTTCAAATCAATCCGACTCTTGCTCCTGTTGTTTTGAATATTCTTAATGATTATCTTTCCGGTAAAACGCAGAAAGAAATCCGAGAAGAACTGAACAACAAGGGCTTGAAAAATGCTAACGGTCGAGATTTTACAATAAATAATATTTCTAAAATATTGACCAACCGTCGTTATATTGGCAATTATATTAATAAGGATGTTGTTATTGAAAACGGAATTCCTGCCATTGTTCCGAATGATGGTTTTGATAAGGTGCAGGAAATGATAGCCGTTAACAAGCGTGCGCCGTCAAGACATAAGGCTGTTGATGACTACTTGTTGACAACTAAATTGTACTGCGGCAAATGCAAATCGTTTATGGTTGGCGAAAGCGGAAATGCCCGTGGCAGAAGATACAGTTATTATAAATGTGTCAACACCAAGCGTAATAAAACATGTGATAAAAAGGCAGTTAAAAAAGACTGGATAGAAGATATTGTTATTTATCAAGTTATGAAATTCATAGATGATGATTCGCTCGTTGATTTGTTAGTAAACAAGATTTTGTCTATTCAAGGTAAAGGAAGCCCAATGTTGAAATCTCTTAAAAAGCAACTTGTACAGACCGATACAGCCATTGAAAATATTCTTAATGCGATTGAGCAAGGCATAATAACAAAATCAACAAAAAAGCGACTTGATGAACTTTAAGGCACAAAATAAAATTTAGAAACGGAAATCGCAAAAGAAAACATATCACATCCGTTATTAACAAAAGAGTTTTTATATTCGTGGTTTGACGGATTCAAAAACTTTGATATGAACAAACTTGAAAATCGAAAAATGCTTATAGACACATTTGCTAATTCCGTTGTGTTTTATGATGACAGAATAGACTTTTGTTTCAATATCAAAGATAATGCTAAAAGCCTGACATTATCAGAACTTAATACGGTTTCGGATTTATCATCTTCATCTCCACCATAAAAGGCAGCCGAAAGGCTGCCTTTTTTATAAATCCCAAAGAGGTTTAAAAATAAAATGTAATTTCTCTTTTGACGTATGGCTTTTGACTTTGACTTTGACTTCTGCTTTTACTTTTACTTTTGTTTATGTCTATGTCTATGTCTATGCCTATGCCTATGCCTGAGCCTGTACGCCTATGCCCGTGCGGCTTTAAAGACGGTTTTGCTTGTTATGTATCGACACACTTTAGATATATATTAACTACACTTGTGCTTATACGTAACATTTTTCGCTTTACTACACTGAAAATCAACGCATATTTGTTTTTTCGGCGCGGTTATGGTAAACTAATAGTATAATTTTTCGGAAAGCTGCGGTGATAAGCTGTGATAGATAAAAAATATGCAGATTACTCATGGGAAAAGGCGAGCACGCTGTTAAATATTGATTCCCCGACGGGGTTTACCAAAAAAGCCGCCGAATTTGTTAAAAAGGAGTTTTCGGCTCTCGGATTTCCCGCCGAATACACGGTAAAGGGCGGCGTTCTTGCCGACCTCGGCGGAAAAGATGATAACAATGCTTTGCTTTTGGAGGCGCACACAGATACCCTCGGCGGAATGGTCGCCGAAGTCAAGAGCAACGGCAGACTGAGAATAACGCCCCTCGGCGGTATGAATGCCTGCAACGCCGAAACGGAGAATGTCAGAATATATACCCGTTCGGGCAAAATATATGAGGGCGCGCTTCAACTTTGTAACGCTTCAATTCACGTTAACGGCGATTTTTCGACTGTTTCGCGTACTTGGGACAGCGTCGAAATCGTCATCGACGAGGACGTAAAAACCGATGAGGATACAAGAAAACTCGGCATAGAAACGGGCGATATAGTTTGCTTTGAACCGCGTACACGCCGTACCGAATCCGGATATTTAAAAAGCAGATTCCTTGATGATAAGCTCTCTGTGGGCATATTGCTCGGTTTTGCAAAATATCTTAAAGACAACGGTATAGTTTTACCGCGGCGCGTGTATGTGCACGTTACCGTTTATGAAGAGGTCGGCCACGGCGGTTCCTCGACTGTGCCGGGCGGAGTTACCGAGGCAATATCGGTCGATATGGGGTGCGTCGGCGACGGATTGAAATGTACGGAAAAGCAGGTGTCCGTCTGCGCTAAGGATTCCGGCGGACCTTACAGCTATGATACCGTAGGCAAACTGATTGAAGCCGCAAAGGCAATGGGTGCCGATTATGCCGTCGATGTATATCCGCATTACGGCTCGGATGTTGAAGCTACATTGCGTTCGGGCGCAGATATACGACACGGGCTGATAGGAGCCGGAGTTTATGCGAGCCACGGCTATGAACGCAGCCATATCGACGGCGTTTATAATACGCTGAAGCTGCTGTGCGGTTATTTGAATGTATAAATATTAACGGAGCTGTAAAAAAATACAGCTCCGTTTTTCTACCCGATAACTTCAATATCCTTTATCCGCATCTCGTCGCCGGTGACAAGATATGTATTGTCACTGCCGCAGTGCGGACATTTTTTTGCGTATTCGGTGGTCTTATATGTTTTTTTACAGTCGCGACAGTAGGAGAGACCCTCAAGAATAATCATTTCAAGCTCGGTGTCTTTCATATAATCCGTTTTTTTCTTTGCCCACTCAAAGCAGTCCGAAAAATATGACGGAACAATTGATGAAACCTCGCCTATTTCAAGAGTCAGCTTGGTGACCTTTTTTACGTTGTTTTCCTTGGCAATCTCTTCTACTCTGTCTATGACATTCAGAACTATACCGAGCTCGTGCATGGCTTAGCCCTTGTCGCTGTGCGCTTTTTTGTAGGCTATGCGCTTCTTTTTAAGCTCTTTCGCCTCATCCGAGCCAAGATGCCCGAGTATTTTAAACGCACGTTTTGCGGAGTAGCCCATAAGTCCGCCGACCTTCTTTTCGGCAACTCTCATATCGGTGCATTTCGGATTATCGCGTACAAGATGTATTGCGTCAAATTCACACTTCGTGGTGCAAAGACCGCAGCCTATACACTTGTGCGGATCAACATACGATGCGCCGCATCCGAGACAGCGGCCGGTTTCTGTTTTAACCTGCTCCTCTGTCAAATCGAGATGTGCGTCTTTATAGGACATCTTGTAGTCGATGCTTTCATCCATACCGGCTTCCTGACGTCCTGCCGTATCATAAGACGGATATGTAAGGTCGTCCTTGTTGAGCGGTGTGAAATTGCGACGGTCACGGCCTATTGTCATTGAAGCGTCGGGGCGTACATGGCGATGTAAGCTCTCAGCCGCCTCGTGACCGGCTGCAATGGCGTCTATTACAAAACGCGGACCCGTAAATACGTCGCCGCCCACGAATATGTCTGGATCGTCCGTCTCATATGTGAATTTGTCTGCAACCGGGTAATTGCCGTGCCAGAATTTAACCTTTGAGCCCTCAAGCAGGTTGCCCCATTCAATTGCCTGACCTATGGCAAAAACGATTTTGTCTGCCTTTATTTCAACAGTCTCGTTTTCGTCGTATACGGGAGAGAATTTGCCAGTTTCTGGGTCTATCGTGCGAAGGCACTTTTTAAAGATGATGCCGGTAACCTCTCCTTTGTCGTTTACGGTGACCTCCTTCGGGCCCCAAGAGGGATTTATGCCGACATTTTCTTCTTCGGCCTCAAGTATTTCCTCGTTGCTCGCAGGCATGGTGTCGCGCGATTCAAGGCAGAACATCTTAACGTCCGTTGCGCCGAGACGGTGAGCATTGCGCGCGCAGTCTATCGCAACGTTACCGCCGCCGACTACCACAACATTACCGGAGAATGAATCCTCGCGGTGTTCAAAGCAGTGGCGGAGATATTCTACGGCAATAGCGGTGCCCTTTGCGTCATCGTTTTTAACGCCGGGACGTTTGCCGCCCTGACAGCCTATGGCGATGTAAAATGCCTTGTAGCCCTGTTTTTTGAGCTCATCTATGGTGACGTCCTTGCCGACTTCAACGCCGCACTTGATTTCTGCACCGAGAGCCTTGATTATGTCGATTTCGGCAGCGATAACATCCTTTTCAAGCTTGTAGCTCGGAATACCGTATGTCATCATACCGCCGGGAATGGGATTCTTTTCAAATACCGTCGGCTTATAACCCATCTGGGCGAGATAATATGCGGCGCTGAGTCCTGCGGGGCCGCCGCCGATGATGGCGATTTTCTCGTCAAATGAACCGTGAACCGACTGTACCGTTTTTTCGGGAACATATCTGTCCTCGGCTTTAAGGTCGAGATCGGCTACAAATTTCTTTACTGCGTCAATTGATACCGGATCGTCAATTTTTCCGCGTGTGCATTCGCTTTCGCAGCGCTTGTTGCAAATTCTGCCGCATACTGCCGGGAACGGGTTTTCGGTCTTTATCATAGCGAGTGCTTCACGGTATTTGCCGTCTCTCGCAAGGCGAAGATAAGCCTGTACCGGAACGTGCGCCGGGCATGCAGCCTTACAGGGAGCGGAACCCGTGGGATATGTGTTTGACATACGCGCCGTATCGCGGTAGTTCTCATCCCATGCGTACGGACCCCAAATGTTGTTGTCCGGCAGGGGAGCGTGCTTATATTTGAAATCCGTGCCGTCCTTGTGGCAGAGCTTCTGACCGAGCTTTACGGCACCTGCAGGGCAAGTTTCAACGCACTTGCCGCACGCTACGCAGTTCTCTTTTGTAACCTTGGCGGTATAAGCGCTTCGCGAAAGATAAGGTGTGTTAAACAGAAGCGATGTGCGAAGAGCGTTGCATATCTTAACATTGCAGTTGCATATATCAAATATTTTATTTTCACCGTCAATGTTGGTTATCTGGTGAACATAGCCGTTTTTTTCGGCAAGCTTGAGTATTTCAAGTGCACGTTCTTTTGTTATGTAGTGTGCTCTTCCGGTTTCAACGGTGTAATCCGCCATATCGCCGAGCTGTATGCACCAATCGTCAAAATCGTCTGTGCAGCCGTCGCCCAAAACAGCACGTGAAGCGCGGCAGGAGCAAATGCCGGCAGAAATGTGACCCTCATATTTCTGAAGCCAGTATGAAATATGCTCAAGATCCACAGATTCACTCTTGGCGTCTATGGCTTTTTCAACGGGAATAACGTGCATACCTATGCCGTCGCCTCCGGGAGGCACCATCTGAGTGATACCTGCAAGCGGAACAAACGTCATTCTCTCAAAGAATGAGGCAACAGCCGGATTTTTGGCTATTCTGTCAACGGAAGAGTTGAAAAGCTCGGCCGAACCGGGTACGTAAAAGGGTACGCGGTAACGTCTGATTCTCGGACGGTCTTTAAGCTCGTGATTGTGGTCGTAATTATCGCCGTAGTCATATTCGAGAATGCCTATATACGACATCTCGTCAAGAAGCTTTTGCAGATCAATAGCCTCATACTCTTTGTTCATAGCGAGTAACTGCTCGAACGTGTAGTGCTTACGAAGCTTCATTTTGTTAGCAACGTCGCACATTTCGGGAGTAAGTACCTCGCGCAGACCCCAATATTCGGGATCGTCCGATGTCACGCCGCCTATCTTGTGAGCCACAACGTCGGTGATTTTTCTGCCGAGCTTCAAATAGCGCTTATCAGGGTTTTTGTCACCCTGATATTTGCTGATGATTTTTTTATTCTGATCGGGCATACTTTTATGTCTCCTATTTAAAGAATCTTCTTACTAAGTCGCGGCTGTACTCAACGGTTTCCTCCATATCGCCGAATGCCATAACTTCACCGGCATAGAAGGTGTTGTCCTTGCCCTGCATAGCTTCAACCTTTTCATACCAACCGTCGGCATAATCCTTGCTGCCTACGTGCGGGAAATAATACCAGTCGTCTATGCGCTCAATCTTGTCAACCTTAAGACCGCACAGTTCCATATCTTTAAGAGTTGTTTCCTTGGCTTTGTCAAAGGGAACATCCTCCATACCCTCGTGGTTACGAAGAGTAAAGGTAACAAGCGGCTGATCTGTTACGCCGTCGGACCAACGGTGATAGAATACCATAAGATGACCGCGGGTCTCGTTAGTCATATTTTCAAAGAAGTAATATGAAATTTCGGGAGCGTTGCCTTCTTCGGGGCGAACGGCCATTGTAAAGTATTCCTTATGTACGATTTTTGAGAAGAGATCCTTTTCTTCTTCACGCGGATCGCCGTAGCCGAGGAACAGCTCAAGCGGAGTGCAGATTATGAGCTTGTCAAATTCTTCGGTCTTACCGTTTACCGTTACAAATACCTTATCGTTTTCTCTCTTGATGTTTGTAACTTCCGAATTTAAGAGCGCCGGATGCTTAAGGTGATTGTTAACGCCCTCCCAAATGCTCTGTGTGCCGTCGTACCAAGTCCACAGTTTACCTGTCGAAAGGAATTGCTTAACAGTAAATGCGTCAAGATATTTTAAGACATAAGCGGCGGGGATTTCATCAAAATAACCATAGCCGAAAGAAGTGAACGGACCCTTCCAAACCGTGGTGGCGTCCTCGCAATGGTTGAGCTTTAAAAATTCGGAGAACGGCATTGAAAGGTCTTTAAGGTTGGGGTTAACGCCCTCAATATGAGCGAGTTTCATTTCGGGAGAGGGGCAGGGACCTTCATAGCGTCCCTCCGAAATTCCGCGGTGACCGTTTACATCATAGCCCTTGTATTTTGTCTCAAGAAGCTTTGACAGTTTTTTCATCTTGGATAGCTTCTTGAGCATAGCTATGGGCGACATTTTCTGAGGAGTGCCGTCAACTTTCATAAATTTGCGTCCCATAGGTGGGCCTCCGACGTGTGTTGTACCGCCGAATTCCTCACACTCATGAACTGCAAAGTAAGTGTCGCAGCCCATTACCGCGCCCATCTCTATGGTGCGGTCCTCCCATTTGCCCTGGGCATTTTTAACCTTCATTTTCGGGGAAAATGCCTTACCTCCGACTCTATTGGATTTTTCATAGATTACATAGTTATCATACCCGTTTTTTTCAAGGTACATTGCCATGCTTGTGCCGGCAGGGCCTCCGCCGATTATGCAGATGCGCTGATTCTTGTTTTCCATAAAAAGGATCTCCCTCTTTTAAAAGTTCGGTACAGATTTTTTTATCCAAAATACCGTATCGGTTAAATCTTTAACAATTTAATTATAGTCTTACTTGATTTCAACGTCAATAGAATTTTCGACCTTTTTGACGTTAAAATTTACATAATATTGTCTTAAAATAATTGTTCAGTCGGTATAATGCACAAAAAGTTAGAAAGTGTTTACAAACTGCCGCCGATACGTAAAACGAAAATATTTGAATTTTATAATTTGTGTGTTATATTATAGCTATTCTTATTTTGAAAACAAAACTCAATGAGAAACGGGTGAATTTTATGAATATAATTCCGAAACCGCAAAAAATAACGTTTTCCGGCAAATATGTCCCGCATGGCAGCGTAACCGAGAGCGTTGACGCCGATATGGGAAAAGAGGAATACTCGCTTAATATAAACCGTGACGGCGTTTTCTTAAAGGGCGGCAGTGAGCGCGCCTTACACTATGCCGATATTACGTATAAGCAAATTCTGCGAGAGGACGGGAATATGCTCCCCGAATGTGAAATAACGGACAAGCCTGTATTTTCTTATCGCGGCTTTATGGTGGACGTCTGTCGTCATTTCTTTACCGTGGAGGAAATAAAAAAGATAATCGATGCGGCGGCAATGCTCAAATTCAACTATTTTCATTTCCATCTTTCCGATGATCAGGGCTTCAGAGCCGAAATAAAAAAGCACCCGGAGCTTTCCTTGGTAGGCGGCAGCCGCGAGGGCTCACATTTCGGTAAAAAAGAAAACGACGACAGCGTTTACAGTCATTTTTATACTCGGGCACAGCTGAAAGAAATAGCCGAATACTGTAAAGAGCGATATATTGAGGTTATTCCCGAAATAGATATTCCCGGCCACGCAAGCGCCATACTTCAGGCGTATCCCGAGCTGTCGTGCAATAAAGAGCAGGTTAAGGCAAAAACAAGCCAGGGTGTATTCAAGGATTTGCTCTGCGCCGGAAATCCCGCGACATTAAAGCTGATTTATGACATTTTAGATGAGCTTTGCGATATTTTCCCCGGCAAGTACTTCCATCTCGGCGGCGATGAAGCCCCGAAGGATAAGTGGAAAAAGTGCCCCAAATGTCAGTCAAAAATACGCGAACTGGGGCTTAAAAACGAAGAGGAGCTGCACTGCAGTCTTGTGAACAGAGCCGCAGAGTATCTCGAAAAAAAGGGCAGGCGTGTCATTTGCTGGAACGAAGCGGCAAACGGCGGTATCCTCGATAAAAACATAACACTTGCATATTGGCTTGATAAAACGGGCATCTCGGTAAAGCGCGCAAATGAGGGCTGCCCCGTAATTATCGAAAAGTTTAAGCCGTATTATGCCGATTATCCGTACGGTATGTATCCGCTTAAAGATGTATATATGTTTGACCCGAAGGGCATAAAGGGCTTAACGGAGACAGGCAAAAAATCAATAGTCGGAGTGGAAACGCCGATATGGACGGAGTACATCACGGATTTTGAACGGCTTTGCTATATGTGTTTTCCGAGGTGGTTCGCCGTCGCCGATACCGCGTGGAACGGCAGAGACGAAAAGAATTACCGCGAATTTCGTCTTGCGGCAAAGTCTTACTGCGACGCGCTTAGAAAAATGGGTGTTTCTTCCGCTCCCGAATGTGATTGGGACGAGAGTCCGCAAAAGCGGCTTCGTGAAACCCTGGCGTTTGCCGATAATCTTATGACAAAGAATATGCTGCGTCAGCTTTTAAATATCGAAGAATGAACATAAACAAATATAAATAAGCAAACCCAAACCCAAACCTAAACCCAAATCCAAACCAAACCCCAAACAGGTGAGAATAACCGAAAGCAGATAAAAAACACAAATAAACAGCCAAATACCGACAAGTAAAACAAATATCCGCCGAAGCAAAGGCAAAAAACGCACCCCACTTTCGTGAGGTGCGTTTTGCTGCCTTTGCGAAAATTGATAAAGAAAGTTCTTTATCAATGGCATTTTTGGTATATGCTTTACAGCTCCATAACCTTATATATCGTGTATCCAGCATCTTTGGCAAGCCGAACGAATTCACTAAACCTCTGCTCAGTCACACTTTCACTGGAGAATTTTTGAATCGGCAAATAGCTCTTCGACTTTTGGTGCTTTTGAATTTCTTCTACTACATTTTTCATATATGTTATTGTTTGGCTGAACACTTCATTATTATACTTGAAAATATACTGATTGTTTTTTGAGTCCTCTGTTTCTGTAGGCATATTGCTTTCTCCTTTGATTTTAATGGATTATTTGTTTTTTGATTGGGTATATATTCAAATTTTTTATAGAACAGTTAGTGGCTAGCTATCAAGATCAATCCACAAAGCCGGGCGGACATAGATTTCGATAAAACAATCAGCTTCGCATGGTATATAGTCAATATCGCCATCGTAATTAACATAAGCCTCACACCATTGATCACTTGCGGATGAGCGAAGATACCAATATACCGTCGTGCTTTCAGGATCTTCATCAAGACCGGGCGGAATTGTCTTTTTCATATAAATTGTTGGTTCACACTTCCTCGATTCACTATTGCTAAAGTATGTTTCTGCTTCATTCTGACTTAGAAGGAAAACTTTATCCTCTGTTGTAGAAGTTCCACTCTCGTGAATTCGGTTTGTAAATAACTTTGTATTTTGTATTGTGGTTTGTTCATCTAAGCTAAATGCTTCATAGTAAAAACCGTTATTAAGCCAATTACGTATTTCGCTATCTTTCCATGTTAAGCTTGACGATGTTGTGTAATAATCGTGACATTCTATAGCAAATTTACTGATCAAAAGTAACGATGCTCCATTTTTATTAATAACGATCCATTCTATTGGTTCTGGTCCGTTTGAGAAGTTGTTGTCTTGCTCATAAGAGCCAAACATAATAGTGTCCCCAACCTTTGCGTTTTTCCAATTGTTATCGAATTCTGTAGTAGTTAGTAAATAGCCATTCTCTCTTGGCGCAACAGTCCTTTGGCTGCTATATGCTAAATCGCTAACTTTTTTATATGTTAAATTGCTACCGGGGATTTCGTTTGAACCTACTTCTATAAGATCTACCCCTTTATGCTGAAAAACAAAATTTGTTATATTATGAATTTTCAATACTACTCTATCATTATCAGTTTCACACTCTCCATCTAATCCTTCGCCTGTTTTTTGCCAATCAAAATAGCCAACATTTTCATTCTTTACTCTGATAACAGATAAGGCTAAAGTTTTATCTTGTTCATTTACGTATAATCCTGTGATATCGTCAGTAACTTCTGGCACATTGTTTTTAATTTTTGTTAATGTTAATCCTCCAACAACGAGAGTATCTTTGTCTTTGAATTCGTGCAAAATAAATTTATCTTCCATTGTACCAAAAAAGTCGGATTTTATAGAAACACCTACTTTGTCTGTGCTTTGAATATAATTACCATAACTCTGTAATTCTTCGTCTGTGTAGGAATCAGGATCCGGAATAACATAACCACTATATCCAATGCTCTTTAATTCTGAGGTTATAATAGAGGATATATCATCATCCTCCATGGTCTCTGTCATCTGAACCGGTTTATAATTCACAGCGATTCCGTTGGGATGAAATTCCATAACAGTCCCATCGGAAGCAGACCATGTCCCTACAATATTCTCTTTGACATATTCTGTATTGATGATTAGCTTTTCTTTGACCGTTTCTATATCTAAGGTGGTGCTTTTGAAATGGTGTTTATCATTTGAGCACCCGGAAAAAATCAAAGCTATAATAACTACTAATAATATTCCTTTTTTCATCATACGGACACCTTATATACCCAAATCACATAACGAGCAGGAAGAAATATTATAATTTTTGTCAACAGTAATCTGAGCACTCATATCAATACTTCCGCTGCCGCTGCCTTCAAGCCCTGCTCTTACTATAACCTTTGCAAATGCACCGCTGCCGCTGTCGAAACTTTGGTAGGAAGCTATTGATACACCGTGCTCTCTTTGCATATGCTCGGAGATTGCGCTTTTATACTCCGATTCGTTTTTTTCAGCTCCGTTTAGTGAAGTCACAACAAATGGTAAAGCAAGGAAAAATGCAGCAACCATTGCGCAAATAAATAATTTAAAACCATCCCTTTTTAACATAGTATTACCCCCGTACTTTAAATAATTTTTTAAATAAGTTCGCTGTTGATGATATCAACAAGCTTTTTTCCGATATCTCGTGTTATATGTATCGTGTCATTAGTCGTTGTGCGGATTATCAAAATGCCGTCTATGATTTCATATGTTGCCTCACTGTTAACAACACCGTTTAGCGTTGTTTCTGAAAGACTTGAACATTTGTTTTTTCTAATAACCAATACCCATTATAATTTTATTCCCCCTTGCTATGTCCAATTTATCACATAATCGCCATTATGTTGCAAACACCGGTACAGCGGTTGATTAAAAACTCTTACAAATTGCACAACGGTGAAAAAAGGGCGCAGAAATACAAGCCTTATGTAAATTGTCGAAGCAGGCAATGCTGAAGGCTTTGTTATTATGCTTATAAATACAGTTTTTTGCATCTAATCTTGACTTTTTATGTCTAATATGCTATACTGACCAATAACAAAAGTACTGAACTTTGTTTATTTATTCTTGAGCATACAACATAATGGCGATTATGTTGTATGCCGCTGATTTGGGCGGATTTTTTTGTTTTTAGGCTAAATTATCAAATGCATATTTTCCATTCTCTTGCGGTGCTCCGTGCCGGTGGAGATGATATAAATTCGTGTTGTGTTAATGCTGCTGTGACCGAGAATATCGGCAAGCTTGGCGATGTCCTTTTCGATTCCATAGAACACACGGGCGAACAGGTGGCGCAGGTTATGCGGAAACACCTTTTCAGGATTGACATTCGCCTCCACGCATAACGCTTTCATTTCCCGCCAGATGTTCGTGCGGCTTATCAGCTTGCCCGTGCGGGTCACAAAAATCATACCGCTTTTAATATTTTGCTCTGCTGCGTAGCGGAGCAATTTTTGTTTTAGCTCCTTTACGATAAAAACCGACCGTGTTTTTGCTTTGCAGTTCACAACTGCTTCACCTTGCTTTGCCGCCTCCACCGTTATATATTGTAGTTCACTGACACGAATACCCGTGCCGCATATCGTTTGCAAAATAAGATTGAGCCGTTTATTTTTCTTGCGTTTCGCAGTTTTGCAAAGTCGTGCGTATTCTGCCTTTGTCAGTTCCCTATCTTCGGAGCAGAATACCTGCTGTTGCAGTTTTAATGATTTCACCTTTAAATCGTGCCATTCTAAAGAATTAAACAGACTGTTGATGCTTGCGAGCATAGAATTAACGCTCCGCACCGCGTAATTATTTCTCAAATATTTTTTATACGCTATCACTTTTTCTTTTGTTATTGCTGAGTTTTCGGCGTATACCGAAAACGCTTTCACATCGCGGATGTATTTTTCAATTGTTGACGTGCTTTTCTCTTGCAACTCTAAATTTTTTCTGAAATCTTCAATAATATCTGCTGTTAAAATTCGTTCTTCCATTTTTTGCCTCCGAATATTTTCTGATATTTTACCCGAAAAGTATATAACGGATATACGGTAAGGCACTTCATTAGGCACTTACAAAACCGAACTCGGCATAACAAAAAGAGCAGACAACTGTCTGCTCGGTACATAAATATTAAGATGGAAAACAAAAATCGAGTATTCATAAAGTCAAATCCCTTATGAATACTCGATTTGGTGCCGATGACCGGACTTGAACCGGTACGGTATTGCTACCGAGGGATTTTAAGTCCCTTGCGTCTGCCGATTTCGCCACATCGGCGCATTTCATGCTTTGATATTATATTAAATTAAAGCCTCATTGTCAATAATTTACTAAAATTTTTTCAAATGCAAACAAGTATTACGCACATATTTTGCGCCGTGTTTTATTGACGGCGCAATATTTATGTAGTAAAATATCAATAAGTTGCAAGATAAACCGCAAAATCGACGCTTTTTGCCGGTTCGTCTTTGCAACTTGGGCTTATACAGTTTAATATTTGATAAAAAATACGGTTTCGCGCTTCTTGCCGCGAATTAAAAGGGAATCCGGTTAAAATCCGGAACAACCGCCATTACTGTGTTTGACGTAAGAGAGTCCGATCCATTGGAGCTTTCCGAGAAGGCGACTCTTCCCGTGATGTATGGGATCATAAGTCAGGAGACCTGCCGTATTTTATGGTTAAACACAACTTTGGTGAGAAGAGTGCAGCCGATTTATCAGCTTTTGATTTGTGCTGTCGATGCACTCTTTGCCCGATTGCGCAAGATTTTTTCGTTGGTTAATTTGTTGCACTCTCCCTGCTTTTCGGCAGGGAGAGATTTTTTGTGTTCGGAGGATTTTATGTTTGGCGACGACAAAGAAAAATGGGCAGTAAATGAGCTTGTGCGTAAATCCGAGGAGCTGAAAAGGCTTCCGCGAAAAGACGATTTCGATGACGCCACACGCTCGCGAATTAAGGCATTTTTAGGCCCTTGGCCGCGCGCTCTCGAAAAAGCCGGTCTTAAAACTCCCGGCGGAAAGCGCAAAAAGTAAAGAGTTTTGAAAGGAGTAAGGTATGTTAAAACCTAAAAAGACAGTAAAGAAATGTCTGTCATGGCTTCTTGCTCTTGTGATGATATTGTCTGTGATACCCGTTGCGGTACTTGCCGCACCGGCAGACCTTACAATATCGTCGGCAAAGGAGCTGCTCGCGTTCTCCGAAAAGGTGAACGGCGGTGAAGACTTTTCGGGAAAAACAGTAGAGCTTACAGCCGATATCGACCTCGGCGGAGAAGACTCCGAATGGACGCCTATAGGCTCCTCGTCATCGGCTTTTGCCGGAACATTCGACGGAAACAACCATGTAATCAGCGGACTTTACATTTCTTCGGGCTCCAATGCGGGACTTTTCGGAAAGGTAAACGGCGGTACGGTTAAGAATGTTACGGTTAAGGGCAGCGTCAGCGGTTCTTCATCGGTTGCAGGCGTTGTCGGTTACCTCAATGCAGGCAATATAATTGGCTGCGGAAATAATGCCGATGTCAGCGGCTCTTCGGGAGTCGGCGGCGTAGTGGGCTATGTCGGCGGCGCGTCTACCGTTTCGGGCTGCTACAATTCGGGTAATGTCAGCGGTACAACAGGCTACATAGGCGGCGTAAGCGGTCAGCATTGGCGCGCAGGCAAACTCGAAAACTGCTATAACACAGGTAAGGTATCGGGTCCTGCCTCTGTCGGTGGCGTAGCCGGCGGACACAAAGCGGCGTCTCCCGAGCTTGTAAATTGCTACAATGCAGGCACGGTTGAAGACTCGGCAGGCTACCAAAACAATATCGGCGCATTGATAGGCGCCACAAGAGGAACGGCGGAGAACTGCTATTATCTCTCAACCTCGTCTTTCGCGGCAACAGGCAATAAAGGCGATGTTGACGGCGCGGCAAAGGTTGACTCCGTAACCGAGACTATGCTCGGTTCGGCATTCATAAAGGATGAAGAGGGAATAAACGGCGGCAATCCCGTGCTTTCTTGGCAGGGCAAAACTCCCGACATTATAATAGCGTCGTACAGTCAGTTGAAGGCGTTTGCCGACAGCGTAAACGACGGAAACTCTTACGAGGGTAAGCTCATCCGCCTCAATGTGAATATCGAACTCGGCGGTGCCAATAACCCGTGGACGCCGATAGGCTCCTCGTCATCGGCTTTTGCCGGAACATTCGACGGAAACAACCACGTAATCAGCGGACTTTACATTTCTTCGGGCTCCAATGCGGGACTTTTCGGAAAGGTAAACGGCGGTACGGTTAAGAATGTTACGGTTAAGGGCAGCGTCAGCGGTTCTTCATCGGTTGCAGGCGTTGTCGGTTACCTCAATGCAGGCAATATAATTGGCTGCGGAAATAATGCCGATGTCAGCGGCTCTTCGGGAGTCGGCGGCGTAGTGGGCTATGTCGGCGGCGCGTCTACCGTTTCGGGCTGCTACAATTCGGGTAATGTCAGCGGTACAACAGGCTACATAGGCGGCGTAAGCGGTCAGCATTGGCGCGCAGGCAAACTCGAAAACTGCTATAACACAGGTAAGGTATCGGGTCCTGCCTCTGTCGGTGGCGTAGCCGGCGGACACAAAGCGGCGTCTCCCGAGCTTGTAAATTGCTACAATGCAGGCACGGTTGAAGACTCGGCAGGCTACCAAAACAATATCGGCGCATTGATAGGCGCCACAAGAGGAACGGCGGAGAACTGCTATTATCTCTCAACCTCGTCTTTCGCGGCAACAGGCAATAAAGGCGATGTTGACGGCGCGGCAAAGGTTGACTTAGTAACCGAGACTATGCTCGGTTCGGCATTTGTTTCGGGCGACACAAATCCGAAGCTTGCTTGGGAAAGCCTTGTTTCCGCAGATAAGCCCGTTCGTCCTTCGTTCAGCGAGGGAACCGAGTTTTCGGCAAAGCTTTCGGGTTACATTAAAGAGGCAGTCAAGAGCTCAAAAACCAAAGCGGGGCTCACTTCCGCCGACACTCTTTTGGGCAATGAAAGCTATATGTCAGGCGCCAGCTCTACGGCTACCGACTGGATGGCACTTGCTATGGGTCGTTACGGATATTTCGATTCCGTAGACGGAAAATATACTTATCTTATCGACGACGGCACAGGCTACACCGACTATCTCAATGCCATGAAGTCATACGTCGAAAAGACATACACCGAAAACGGCGGTACACTTCACAGCGTAAAGGCTACCGAGTGGCACAGAGGCGTTGTTGCAATAGCGGCTCTCGGCGGCGACCCCGCAAGCTTCGGAACATATAACGGTCAGCCGATAAATCTTATCGCGGACGGCAGCTATAACTGCAAGGTAAAGGGCGGTCCCGGCAAACAGGGTATAAACGGCTGGATATGGGGTCTTATTGCTCTTGATACCGGTATGTATGATGTTCCGAGCGACGCCGCATATCAGCGTGAGCTTTTTATAAAAGAAATACTTAAAATGCAGCTTACCGACGGCGTAGACGGCAATAAATACGGCGGCTGGGTTCTCGGCGGTTACGGTTCATCGTCGGATGTCGATATTACCGCTATGGCAATACAGGCGCTCGCTCCTTATTACAATGACGATACCGTGTATACATATAAAAATGAAATTTCGGGCGACGAAGTTTCAAAAACGGTTCGTCAATGCGTGGACGAAGCATTTGACCGCTTAGGCTCAATGATGAACGATAAAGCGGGCTTTACTTCTTGGAATACCGATAACTCCGAAAGTATAGCTCAGGTTATAGTTGCGCTGACTTCTGTCGGAATCGACCCCCAAAAGGACAGCAGATTTATAACCTCCGACGGCTTAACGCTCCTTGACGGACTTCTGAGATTCCGCGATACAAACGGCGGCTTCTGCCATGTTGTCGGCAACGGCTGGAACAGTATGGCAAACGATCAGGCAACTTACGCTCTCGTAGCTTATTGGAGATTTGAAAATAAGATGAGAGCACTTTATGATATGCGCGGCGACTGGAGCGCGGAAACCAAAGCGGCAATCACGGACGCAGTAAGCGCCATAGACGCTCTTCCTCTGCCGACGGACGCAAATTATAAGTCTGCGGCAAAGAGCGCACTCGCAAAATTCCGTGCGGTTCCCGAAAACGAACGCAGATACGTAAATAATTATTCGGCTCTTGTTTCGGCAATAGAGCTTGTCGGCGGTGAGGGAGAGCTTGACTCAAATACGCCGTACATCACTTCTATCGCGGTTACAAAAGCACCCGATAAGACCGAATATTATGACGGCGACTCTTTTGACGCTGCCGGCATGGAGGTTACCGCATATTACAGCGACGGAGCGCAAAAGCCCGTAACGGATTATGAGATAATTTCCGGTGATTCACTTGAAGTCGGAACTCAAAAGGTATGTATAAAGAGCGGTAAACTCAAGACCTTTGTAACAGTTACGGTAAAGGATAAAATCCCGTGGGAGGGCTTGGGCTCCGAGACTTCACCGTACCTTATAAGCACGGCAGAGGACCTTTACAATCTGTCATATTACGTAAATACCAAGCTTATGGCAACTACCGGTGTTTACTTTGAAATGACCGATAATATCGACCTCAGCGACTATGACAACTGGACCCCGATAGGCTCTGACAGAAATCAGTTTGACGGTGTATTTGACGGCGACGGATATGTCATAGACAATCTTACTTCTCTCCGCGGCGGACTTTTCGGAACTGTCTGCCAAAATGCCGTAATTAAGAATGTCGGTGTCGCAAGCGGCGAAATCGGCAAAGAAAATACATACACTTCGTTCCTCGGCGGTATCGCCAAATGGAGTAACGGCGCAGACTTTATAAACTGCTGGAACGGTGCCGATATTTACGGCAGCGGTTACATGGGCGGTATAGTCGGTACAGTGCGCGACGGCGGCAAGAGTAATATCACGGGCTGCTACAACGTAGGCTCGCTTTATGCAAGCAGCGGCCATACAGGCGGTATTGTAGGACATCTCGATACTACAAGACGTGATACTTCGGTTGAGGTTACCATAGACAACTGCTACAACCTCGGAAGCATAAACGGTATTTATTCACTCGGCGGCATTGTAGGACAGGCTCAGGACGGCCACACCATAGTCAATTGCTATAACGCAGGTAAAATAACTTCCTCATCCGACGGTCAGGCAGGCGCAATAGCAGGCTCGCTCACAAATGATAACAGGGTTCAAGAATGCTATTATGACTCTTCCGTTACAGAGAACGGAATCGGAAACGGTGACGGAAGTACCACAGGCGAGACAACCGAGTTTATGAAATCTCCCGAATTCCTCGCGCTTCTCGGCGAAAAATTCAAAAAAGACGAATATTCTCTTGTAAACGGCGGCTATCCGATCCTTTATTGGCAAAAGACTTTTGATGCCGACGATGTAAACGAGGTTGTCGAAAAAATCAACGACATCGGCGATGTAACGGCAGACAGCGGCGTTAAAATAAACGAGGCAAGAAACGCATATGACAATCTCGACGACGATTTAAAGCCGTACGTTTCAAATCTTGATGTGCTTTTGAACGCCGAAAAAGAGCTTTCCGAAATAATAAGCCTCAAAGAAGCCAAAAAGACAGCACTCGAGCAGCTCGAGAGCTACAAGGACGCTTCGGATTACACACTCAATCGTGAGGCATTTAACAAGGCTCTCGAAAAAGGTATGGCTGATATAAGTGCGGCGAAGAATAAGGACGAAGTGAATACCGCTTTGATAAAAGCCAAGGCGGCACTTGACGAAATTCCGACAGATTCGTCACTCGGTAGCAATGACAACGGAAATGTCAATGTACCGTCGGTACCGGGTACAGACGGGAATACGTCAAATTCCGGAAATACCGCCGATACGGATATTAGGGGCGTTTCAATTCCCAAAACAGGCAGAATCGGAAATGCGGCGGTTGCATTTTTAATGTTCTCTTCTTTTGCTGCGGCAATGGCTGTTACCGCCAAACGCAAAAAGGACGAAGAATAAGACGGATTGATTACGTACCCGACGGGGCATTTTGTCTCCGGCGGGTACATCGTTTACACTAAACCGAAAAATGCCGATTATCGGCGGATTCATTTTGCAAGGGAGGTATATACCACGGATAAAAACAAAACCAAAAGAGCTCTTATTTGCTTTTTTATGTGTTTTTTGCTTATTCTGCCGTCGTCTCGGGTTTTTGCCGCGGCAGGCCCTACGCTCAGAACTACGCTTTCCGACAATACAACTCAGCGCGGAAGCAAAAAGACATTTGACGTATGGGCGAGAAATGCGTCAGGCGAAAAAATAAAAGCGACGGTTACGTTTAACGGCGAAAAGCTTTCGCCAACATGGGACGATAACGAAAAATCAAGCTATACCCTTAACTTTACCTTTGAGGGCGATAACACGGTTGTCGTTTCGGCATCGTCCGACGGCGGGCGAAAAAAGCAGCTTACATATCACATTAACTACGAGAAAGCGCGGCAGGGAGAAAAAATCGGCACGGCTGTTTGGAGCGTCGAAATGTTCACCATAGGCTGCGGATATCTCGTGTATCCCCAAAAAGTAAATATATACGAGGGCGAGACGTCCGCTCAGCAGCTTTTGCGCCTGCTTAACGAAAACGGATATGTGGGTTATTACGGCGGCAGCGTAAGCTCTTCGTTTTACCTCGCATATGTAGCCGACGGTACGGCGTCTGCGGCGAGATATAACAATTATCAGAGAAGCTCGTCCGCTTCGTCTCCGAAAGCACTCGGAATTTCACCGACAATACCGTCTGTTTTGGTGCCGCATCTTAAAAGCACAATGACGTTTTATGACCCCGGCGATTATGAGAAAAACTGGAAAGGCCATCTCGGTGAATTTGTAATAACAAACGGCTCGGGCTGGATGTATTCCGTCAACAACGTTTTCCCGAATGTCGGTTTTGCCGATACATACCTTTCCGACGGAGATATCGTCAGAGTACAGTTCACTCTCGGCTACGGAGCGGATATAGGCGGCTTCGGTGCTATGGGAACCTCAATTCCGAATGTCGAAAATCAGCCGAAATCCGGCTATTTTTCGGTGGCGAATAAGGACTCGCTTACAAAGGCAATAGAAAGAACCATTTATTCGGGTCTTATAACGCGCTCAAATGTAAAAAATGCATACGCCGCGGCATTATCCGTTGCCGAGACGCTTGACGCTTCGCAAAGCGCGGTCGATAACGCGGTTTCCGCTATCAATTCGGCACTTCAAAATCCGGGGTCGGAAACAAACTCCGCTCCTGCGGATGCTCCTTTGTCCGTCGGCGGCAGCGGCGCTCATGTGTCCTCCGGTGCGGCATTAGGCGGCAAGAATGCGTCGGGCGGCGCGGCAGCTGCCGCTTCCGGTGGGTCTGCCGACGCTGTCGCGGCTTCGGTTGCGGAGGAATCCGCTTTTTCCGAGACCGATGCGGAAACGGAGGAGATAACCGAAGCTTCAGAGGCTCTTTCCGAGAGCGAAGAGAGCACGGAAAACGCCGTATCATTGTCGGAAAACAAAAAATCAAAAACGCTTGTCACGGTAATTTGTTCGGTATCGGCATTTATCGTTTTGGCAGGCGGAATATGCTTTATTGTGTTTTATGTAAAGAAACGCCGCAAAAACGGCGAAAAAGAAAAATCTGTTAAGGAGAGCTCTTCCCAAAAATGACAAAACGTGTTATTTCGGTGTTTTTATGCGTCCTGTGTGTTATATCCTCAATTTCTTTCATCGTATCGGCAAAAGAGAATAAGGAGTATACGTCCGACAATTTCCTTAGCGTCGCGGACGGTATTATCGCATGGAAAAAAGCCGATAACGGCTCGGAACCCGACGGGTATTTGATTAACGATAAATATTTGGAAAATGCGGGTACTACTCCGGGGGATTGGTATCCCATAGCTCTCGGCAGACTCGGAATACAGGATAACAACGAGGGCTACCTTGCGGTCATAAAAGACAGGGTAGAGGAGCGTTATCGCGAAAGCGGAAGGCTCAGTGCCGCAAAGGCAACCGAGTGGCACAGAATAGCACTCGCCGTTCTCGCTATGGGCGGCGACCCGACAAATTTCGGAACCGACGAAAACGGCGCGCCGATAAATCTGATAGCGGACGGAACCTACGACCGCGGCAAGACAACGCCGCTCGGAAGACAGGGCATAAACGGCTGGATATGGGGGCTTATAACTCTTGACAGTATGCGCTATGCCGTGCCTGACGGAGCGTACAACACCCGCGACGATATAATCGTTGAAATAATTTCAAAGCAGCTTTCCGACGGCGGATTTGCCCTGAGCTCGGATGATGCAGACCCCGATATTACCGCTATGGCGATAACGGCACTCGCACCATATTATAATTCCGAAAAAACATATTCTTATCACAGAAAAGCGTTGTCCGCCGATGAGAGCAAAACGGTGCACGAGGTTGTTGATGAAGCGGTTTTGTGCCTTTCACGTCTGCAACTCGACACGGGCGACTACAAAAGTTGGGGAACTCAGAATGTAGAGAGTACCGATTGGGTGGCGGTGGCGCTGTGCAGTCTTAATATCGACCCTCTCTCGGACAGCCGTTTCATAAAAAACGGCAACACCCTTTTTGAAGGTATAATGCGTTACAGAATGACGGACGGCGGATTTGTCCATTCGTTTACTTACGACCCCGACAATCCCACATCTTTGCCCGATAAATCAAATACCATGGCGTCGGAGCAGACCCTTTATACCATGGCATCTCTTTGGCGGCAAAAAAACGGTATGAGAACTCTTTTCGATTTCAGAAAAGAGCAGAGCTCCGCGCTTAAATCGCGAATAAACGACCTTACTTCCGACATTTCTAAAATCGGCAATAAGACCGATAAACAAACGCTTCGCGAGCTTCTTGCGGTTTTTTATTCGTTGCCCGAAACAGAGCGGTGCTACGTGAGCAATTATTGGACTTTGTCCGATGAAGCCAAAAAACGCGGAATAGACGTTTCGGAAATAGCGGGTGAAACCGCGGTGATTGTGTTTTCGGATGATGACGCAAACGACGACGCCATTTTGTATTTTACCGATTCCGACCGTGCAATGGTTGACTCTCTGCCCGAAAAACTCACTACGGAGCAGTATGTTTTGGTTGTAACATTGCTTGATAAGCTCGAAAGGAGTGAAGATTTTGACGGTAAAGACGCATATCTCCGAAAGCTTGTTTCGGCAAAGGAGCAAATTGCCGCGGTTCAGGCGGAAATAGATTCGCTGAACGACGACATTAAAGCCGAGCTTTATCCGTTTGACAAAATCACGCTCAAGGATAGGGGTAAGGTGAATAAAATCGTTAAACGCTATAACGCGCTCAGCGAATATGACAGAGCAAAAATCGAGCGTTGGGAGGATGTCGTCAAGACAAAGACAAAGCTTGACAATATCGTTCGCGCCATAGTAATATCTGTTGTACTGTTTGTTTTAGCGGTAGGACTTACCGTGTTTATAATTATAAGAATCAGACGCCGTAAGATGAAAAAAACTCTCGAAATGGAGGAGCTTGCGGCAATGTATAAGGATGAAGACGACGAAATGCGGTAATTTTTTCTCGCGGAAGGGGAGTCATAATTGAAAAAAGATATTTTGGCGCTCCTGTCGTTGGCGCTTATAATAGCCGTATTGATTCACGGCACAAACATTCAGTCCGTTGACGAGTACTACCTTACTCATATCGACGATATAACCCCGCAGAGCGAGACGGTTTTTATCAGTATTCGCTGTGATACCGTGCTTCAAAATTACGACGAGCTTGACAAAGTCCTGCAATCCGATAAATACGTGCCGCAAAACGGCGTTATATTGCCGGAAACCGAATATGTGTTAAGACCCGGCGACACCGTTTTTGATATACTTGACAGGGCGGTAAGGTATAATAAAATACAGATGGAGTATCAGGGTGCCGATAAAAACAGCTATGGCAGCGTATACGTTCAGGGTATAAATTATCTGTACGAATTTTCCTGCGGACCGCTTTCGGGCTGGATGTATCAGGTGAACGGCGAATTTCCGAATTACGGATGCTCAAAATACAAACTGAAGGACGGCGACCGAATAGCATGGGTCTATACCTGCGATCTCGGCAAGGACGTCGGCTGTATATGGATGGGAGATGAAACGGGATGAAAGCTTTCGGCGGATATCATCCGGCTGTTACTTTTACATATTTTATATCTGTGCTGTTAACGGCTATGTTTGTATGGAATCCCGTAATACAGCTCACAGCACTCCTCGGCGGCATTATGTTTTCGCTTATGCTCGTGAGGAAAAAGGCTATTTTAAGCGATATGGGCTTTTATCTTCCGCTTTTTCTGCTTGTGGCTGTTACAAATCCTCTGTTTTCGCATAACGGCGTTACTCCGCTTTTCTTTATGAACGGTAATCCGGTAACGCTTGAAGCGGTTGTTTACGGCGTTTTTATCTCGGTGATGGTTGTCGGAGTGCTGTTTTGGTGTAAGTGCTATAATGAAATTATGACCGAGGATAAATTCTTGTATCTGTTCGGCAGAATTATCCCAAAAATGTCGCTTGTGCTTTCCATGGCTCTCAGATTTGTTCCGATGTTTAAAAGACAGATGAAAAATGTGAGCAGAGCGCAAAAGGCAATGGGGCTTTATTCGCAAAAAAGCTATGTTGACAGATTACGCGGTGGAATACGAGTGTTTACGGCGATGATTTCGTGGTCGCTTGAAAATTCCATGGAGCTGTCGTCGTCTATGAGAGCGTGCGGATACGGTCTGCACGGCAGAACAAACTTTTCGCTGTTTAAATTCGGGGCGAGAGACGCAGCGGTTTTATTGTCGGGATTATTGCTTTTTGCTGCCGTACTTATAGGCGTCGGCAGCGGAAGCATCGATTTTACATTTTATCCGGAGCTCGGCAAAATCAGCCTTTCGTTAAAATCGTTAATTACTTACATTTCGTTTTTTATATTATCGTTTCTTCCGTTTTTTATTGAGGTAAAGGAGAATTTAAAGTGGAAATATTACATATCGAAAATTTGAATTTCCGTTACCCCAAGGCGGAAAAAGACACTCTTCACAATATTTCTCTTAACATCGGGCAGGGTGATTTTACTGTAATATGCGGCGCAACGGGCTGCGGAAAGACCACCCTTTTAAAGCTGATTAAAAACGAGCTTGCTCCCGCAGGTGAAAAGAGTGGCGAGATACTCTATAACGGGAAAAGCATTGATTCACTCAGCCTTCGCGAGAGTGCATGTGCCATAGGGTTTGTCGGGCAAAATCCCGATAATCAGATAGTTACTGACAAGGTTTGGCACGAGCTGTCGTTCGGACTTGAGAATCTCGGTGTGCCGCAAAACGTAATTCGCCGCAGAGTGGGCGAGATGGCGAGCTATTTCGGCATACAGGATTGGTTCCGCAAAAAAACCGACGAGCTTTCGGGCGGTCAGAAGCAGCTTTTAAATCTTGCGTCGGTTATGGTAATGCAGCCCAAGGTGCTTATCTTAGATGAGCCCACAAGTCAGCTTGACCCCATAGCCGCGGCTGATTTTATAGCGACGCTTAAGAAGCTGAATACCGAATTCGGTATTACCGTGCTTTTGGTAGAGCACCGTCTTGAGGACGTTTTCCCGATAGCCGACAAGGTTTTGCTTATGGAAAACGGCTGCGTGCTTTTATATGATTCACCGCGTGCCGTCGGCAAAAATCTAAAAAAAATAAATCCCGAGCATCCTATGCTCAAGGGCCTTCCGAGTGCCGTAAGGCTTTACAATCTGCTCTCGTCGGACGATGTCTGCCCGCTTACGGTTAAAGAGGGGCAGGAGTTTTTCAGACGTAATTTCAAAAGGATTATAGACTTTTCCGACGGTGATAAATCAGAATATTCCGATAAAACCGATACGGCAATCGAGCTTAAAAATGTTTGGTTCAGATATGAAAGAGATTTGCCCGACATTCTGCGCGGTGTAAATCTTAAAGTGTATCGCGGCGAGATAATTTGTATTCTCGGCGGCAACGGCACGGGAAAAACGACAATGCTGAATGTTATTTCGGGTCTTAATAAGCCGTACCGCGGCAAAATAAAGATAGACGGCAAAAAAATCAAGGATTATAAGGGCAATTCGCTGTACCGAAAGAAGCTTGCATATCTGCCGCAAAATCCGCAGACGGTATTTTTAAAGGATACCGTTTCGGGCGATCTCGAAGAAATGCTCAAGGCGATGGAGTATAAAAAAGAAGAGCGCGAAGAAAAAATACGCGATATTTCCGAAAAACTCGGTATAACGGATTTGCTTACGAAGCATCCTTATGACCTCAGCGGCGGTGAACAGCAAAAATGCGCCCTTGCGAAAATATTGCTTTCAGAGCCTACAATACTGCTTTTGGACGAACCGACAAAGGGACTTGACGCCTTTTCAAAGTCCTCGCTTTTGAATGTATTGAAGAAGCTTAAATCGGACGGAATAACGGTTGTTATGGTAACTCATGATGTTGAGTTTGCCGCTGTCGGCGCCGATAGGTGCGCGCTGTTCTTTGACGGCGAAATCATTTCTTCCGATGCGCCGAATTCGTTTTTCGCAGAAAATAATTTTTATACGACGGCGGCGAACCGCATAGCCCGTCCGCTTTGTCCCACAGCGATAACGAGTGAAGAGGCGGCTGAGTGTTGCCGCGGAAACGGAGAAGATAATGGTTAAAAAATGGCTTTCGTATATTTTTCCGTGCATTTTGGTGCCTGCGGCGGTTTTGCTCGGAGCCACAGTGTTTAAAGATAAACAGTATGCATGGATATCGCTTTGCGTTGCCGTGTTGTCGTGCGTTCCGTTTTTTCTCGCTTTTGAAAAGGGAAAAAGCGGTACAAAGGAAATGATTTTAATAGCTGTTATGGTCGCGTTGTCGGCAGTCGGCAGACTTGTTTTTGCGTGGGCACCCAGCGTAAAACCGGTGACGGCACTCGTTATAATAACAGCGATGTATTTCGGTCCACAGGCAGGCTTTATGACGGGTGCACTGACAGCCGTAATATCGAATTTTTATTTTGGGCAGGGTCCATGGACACCGTTCCAGATGTTTTCGTGGGGTATAGTTGGGCTTATAGCCGGAGTTTTCGCTCCGCAGCTTAAAAAGAGTCTTGTATTCAGAATAATTTACAGTGCCGTTTCGGGAGTGCTGTATTCTTTGCTTATGGATATTTATACAACCCTTTGGTATGACGGCACGTTTAATCTGACGCGGTATATTGCCGCTGTTACGTCGGCTGTGCCCGTTACGCTTACCTACGTAGTTTCCAATGTTGCATTTATAATAGTGCTTGCAAAGCCTATAGGCTCGGTTCTTGAACGAATTAAGACAAAATACGGAATGCAATAATGCATTCGTATAAAATCGTTCACCTTTACTTTTACCGTGCCGATAGAAGACTTTTTTATCTGAAATGATGCCGTAATCGCCGTTTTTGCGCAAACATTGACGGATTTTACCATGCAAATCCGTTTTGTGTAGGCACAAAACCCTTATTGATTGCAATAAATTAAAATATTTGAATAAATCATTTGACAAAGGTATGTACGTTTGGTAAAATATATAAGCTCTTTGTTGAGCTCAATAAATCGAATACGGAGAGTTATCGAAGTGGTCATAACGGGCCTGACTCGAAATCAGGTAATCCCTAACGGGACCGAGGGTTCGAATCCCTCACTCTCCGCCAAGAATAAAGGGTATAGCGTTTGCTATACCCTTTATTTTTTTGTTGATAAGACAGCAAGGGATTCGAACAAGGACGGTCGGCTTTGCCGATGAAAACAGTCCGGTGGACTGTTTGAAAGTCCGTGGTTAAAGAGCGAAGCGATGCGAAGGAGTACGGCAGTACGCCGAAAAATCCCTCACTCTCCGCCAATAAAGCAGGATATAGCAAAAGCTGTATCCTGTTTTTGCTTTAAATTAAAAAGGGATTCGAACCCTTACAATCTTTTGCAAGACGAAGTCTTGTCAAAAGAAGTCTATAATAGGATAGTTTGCGGAGCAAACTCGAGGGCGAACGAAGTGAGCCGAGTCCCTCACTCTCCGCCAAAAATCCACCGTAATTTTGATAAAATTACGGTGGATTTTTCTTGTTTGTCAGTCTGCATTATGGTACTATGATTTCGACAAATCGGATTTTTAAGGGGCATCACGGTTATGATTAGAGAATTACGAAAAGCGGATATAAATAAAGTTGCAGATATATGGTTGGATACAAATATAAAGTCACATTATTTTATCTCTGCTCAATATTGGAAAAGTAATTTTGAGTTAGTAAAAAAACTGCTATTGCAGGCAACAGTCTATGTTTACGAGGATAAGCAGGAAATACAGGTCTTTATCGGGTTGAGTGACGAATACATTGAAGGTGTTTTTGTTTCTGCCGAAATGCAATCTCAAGGTATAGGTAAAATTTTGCTAAACTACGTAAAGGAAAAAAGAAACACATTGTTCTTAAATGTATATCAAAAAAATACACGGGCAATATCTTTTTATCAAAGAGAAGGGTTTGAAATCCGGTGCAATGGCATTGATGAAGCTACCGGTGAAAGAGATTATGTAATGGTATGGCAACGGAAATAGACAATTTCAGTTTGTGTAGCATAGCACAGCTATATTTTTTTCTAAATAGTAGTTCAATCGGCAATAGTTGCCCCCCTCCAAACCGTAATTACGCCCCCTTAACGGGTTTCTATTAAAATTAGAGTTGTTTGCTATAAAAGCAGGATATAGCAAAAGCTGTATCCTGTTTTTGCATTTTCGTTGTGTGTGAACAAGCCGTAATAAAAGCGGCAGAGTGTACCGTGTTTGGTTGTCTGTAAAGTGCATTTGGTTTCCTTTATCGTTATTAAAAGCAGCCGCTGTTGACAAAACAAAAAAAGCAATATAACATATTGTATACATACAATATATTGCGGAAGTAACACATATTCTGTTACTTATAAAAAGCGGGGGTTAATATGGATAAAAAGAAATCAATTAAAAATCTCGTCGTCATTTTAATTGCAGTGGTGGCATTGGGGCTTCTTTGGGCTTTTGTCAAAAGCCAAGTAACAACAACACCGATATATATTGTTGTTGATACCTTTGAACTGATTATACCGAGCATAATTTTGATACCCGGAATAATTTGCTATATCGCTTACTTTTTTGTCAATGACGCAAAAATAAAATCCGCGCTTAAGATAAGCTCCTTATGTATAGCGGCCTTCTGCGTGGTTTTCTCCGTGTCGTTTTTTGCCGCGGTATTTGTAAATTCTGGCAGCGAAAAGACGAGCAGCTATAAAGAAGCCGCCGAGAGTAAATACAGCTTGGGTAATTTTGTCGATTTGTCTGATTACGAGGCTGAGCGTTCGGATAATGAGCTGTATTCAAACGGATTTTTAAGCGGTTATTATACTGTTGATAATTATTCTAAAAACGACGGCAGCTATAACTATTATACAGCTACCGTATATGAGTATACCGGCGGAACGGCGGCATCGCGAAAGCTTATTAAGAAAAGGCTTGAAAAAGAACTGTTAAGGGAGACCTCGGTCGGCGGAAAAAGCATTAAATATACAGATGGAACAAAGGGCGATTACCGATATAAATACTGTAATTACACAGACAAATTTGAAATGCAGTCTTCGTCATATTTCAGTATCGTAGCGGAAAGCAGCGATAAGGTAACGGTATATATATTAACGTCGAAATATAGAAATCATTTCGGCGAGCCGTTTGACGCGGAAAAAATTATCAGCTCAATTTGCAGCTGATACTTGCGGCCTTTGCGGCCAAGTGAATTGTTTTTAACCATGTTAAGCACTTTCTGCTTTTTAAATGAAAGCGGAGGGTGCTTTTTTGTGTTTAAGGGCAAATCAAATGTTTTTTCGTCATATATAAGCGGCTAAAGGAAAGCGTGAATGTTAACGCTGCGGAAAGCATTTTATTATGAGAGGCAACCGCCATAATTGACAAAAGTTTAACTATAATTGTGTTGACATCTATAACCAAGTCATATATAATGTAAGCAAATATATTTGGTAAAGGATTGAGTTAATGGTAAAAAAACTGACGGCAGTATTGCTTACGATGTGCATGGCTGTTTCGCTGCTGCCTATGTTCGCTCAGGCGGCGTCAAAGCCTGATATTAAAGTGGGCGATTATGTCAAAATGGGAACATATAATAATGCCTCGATTCTTTGGCGTTGCGTGAGTATTGACGATAACGGTCCGCTTATGCTTGCAGACAGAATTGTTGACACTCTTGCGTATGATGCCAAGACAAACGACAACAGCAATTCGAAATCGCACAGCAGAAGCTATAAGCGCGCCGATTACGGCTCAAATTATTGGAGAGACAGCAATATGCGTTCCTGGCTCAATTCGACTGCGGCTGCAGGTAAGGTCGATTGGCTTTGCGGTAACCCGCCGAAGGATGGTTATGTCAGCGGAACAGGGGCCTATAATAATAAAGCGGGCTTTTTAAACGAATTTTCAAAGTCGGAAATTGCCGCTATGAAAACCGTTACCCAGCGTTCTCTTGTCTCTCATCCCGAATACAATAAGGGTATTGTTGAGGGCGACGCAAATTCCGATTTGTTATACTACACCGATATTTCGGAGGCTGTGGCTAATTATGATAATTCATATTTTGAAACCACGACCGAAAAGGTGTTCCTTCTCGATGTGAAACAGGCTAACGCCGTGTGGAAAAATCTTAAAGGCTATTATGTCGCATACAACAACGACGGTATGGCTTGGCCTTATTGGCTTCGTACTCCCGTTACCGACTGTAATCATGATATGCGTTATGTCAGCTCGTCGGGCGAGGTGGGCAGATATGCTCCGTGGTATTCCGATTTGGGCGTAAGACCTGCGTTTTATCTCGATACCGAGTATTTTGTCGCAACATCCGGCAGCGGCACTCAGGGCAATCCTTATGTCGGCTCTGCTCCGAATAAGCAGGAGGCGGATTATACAATTTCAGAGCCTGCGGAAGAGGCAAATCCCGATTGGAATGTCAGCACCGAGCAAAGCATTCAGCCCACGCTCGGACCATGGTATTCGGCTGACGGGAAATACTCTAATCCTACCATTCCCGTATACACTATTCAGAAGACTCGCAGCGACACGGAAAATATGGTTGTCGTCATTTGCGGTGAGGGATATACAAAAAGTCAGCAGGGTAAATTTATCAATGATGTAAAACGACTTTGGCAAGAGGCTATGAAATACGAGCCGTATCGCAGCTATGCCGACAGATTTAACGTTTACGCCCTCTGCACAGCCTCAGAGTCTACATTTGATAACGGGGGGAGTACCTTCTTCGATGTTATAGTTGACAGCTACAATTCTCCGGTTATTTCTAACAATCTCCACGGAAGCCAATGGAAGAACCATATTTTGGAAAGATGCATCGGACCTGAGTTTATAGAGAAAATTCACGATGCCCATATCAAAAAAACAACCGACCCGAACACGATACCGACGAAACCTAACGGCGAGTCGAACGAGTATGAACCGTATTACTATGTTCACGATTATATTGCGCAGTTCGCCGTGGTTGTAAATACAAAATCCGATTTCGGCGGTGCCTATAACAATCGCGAATACGGCTTCCACTATTTTATTACACCGTCAGACAGCTATCGTGCGCCTAAGACCTTTGCACACGAGCTTGGGCATAGCTTGCTCGGCCTCGGCGATGAGTACAGCAACGGATATTTACTTGGGGATAAGGAACTGAAGTCCCTGAATCTCTCCTCGGTTGAAGACCCGGCAAAGATAAAATGGTCTCAGCTTTTAGGCTTCAGAAACACCTATACCTGCCGCAATGCTTACGGCTCAAAAATGCTTGTCTCAAGCTACGAGTGTATAATGAGAGATACAAATTATCAGTTTTGCGAGGTTTGCCGCTTGCAGGGCTACAAGAGAATGTCTCAGCTTGTCAAGGATGCAGAGCTCTACGTTGCCACGCCTGAGGTTAAGGAGTACACCGGAGCCTACTCAAGTCCATCTGATTTTACGGACCTTGAAACAAGCTCGTACTATACTTATACTTCAAATCGCAGCGGCAGGCTTTTGAGCGGTAACGGTAAAAGCAGATTTAATACCGATATGAACGGTAAAAAAATCGAATTGCGCACTGTCGTTCAAAATGTTTCGGATAAGCAAGCAAGGCAGATAAGGTTCAAAATGTGGATAAGGCATTCCGACGGCAGCGTGGCAACCGATTCATCGGGTAATCCGCTTCAGACTACTCAAACCTTTGACATTCCCGTTTGGAATGATAAGGCGAATTTCTGGCCGATAGGTGCTTTGGACCACATCAAGAGCGATTTCAATTCAGGTCTGAAGAGCTGCTCGCTTATTTATCAAATTCCGTCCGACGCTCAGCTTTTGAACGGTGATACCGTGGCATTTCAGGTACTTGACGAAAACGGTAACATCTTAGCGGACGATAATACGGAAACACAGCGTTACACAACCGTTTCAATCCAATATAAATTTGAGGACGGCTCAGAAATACCGAATACTGCCGGAGGAACATTTACTGTTCCGTATGGCACAAAGCTTGGTTTAACGCCGGCAAAATCACTTTACGGTTATGAATTTGTGAAGGCCGACGGCTTGAATGAGCCGATTGTTTCAGACGGTACGGTTGTTACATATTATTACAAAAACAAAGCTGCTCCGGAAGAAAAGCCCGCACTTGCAATTGACAAGGCTTCAATATCGCTCGAAAGCAGCATAACAATGAATTTCAAAGTACCTAAAAGCAGTCTTTCGTCTTACGATGATTTCTATATGACATTTAAATGTAACGGAAAAGAAGAAAAGGCTACACAATATAAGCAGAACGGGGATTACTACGTATTCTCATACAAGGGCATAAATCCGCAGCTTATGAATGATGAGGTTACTGCGGTGTTGCACGCCAAAAAGGGAAACGAGGAATACACAAGCCCCGAAAAGGCGTTGAGCGTCAAGGAGTACGCCTATACATTGCTCGACAGATACAGCAGCGATGAATACTCAAAGCTGCGCACGCTACTTGTGGATTTGCTGAATTACGGCGCTATGGCACAGAAATATGTAGGGTATAAGACGGATAATCTTGTTAATTCCGAGCTGACCGCTGTTCAAAAAAGCTGGGGCAGCAATGGGGCAGAGAAGTTTAAGAATATCAGCGACTTAAATTACAAAACGATAAGCAGCCCTACGGCGCAATGGAATACTTGCGGCTTGGTGCTCAACAATTCAATTATGCTCAGGGCTAAGTTTTCCGCTAAGGACGTTGAAAACAAGACCGTTGAAATCGCATTTAGGAACACAAAATTTACCTATGACAAAAATGATTTTGTGAATAACGGCGACGGCACATATTATGTTTATTGTAATGAGCTTTTTGCACACGAGCTGAGCGATAAGCTTTTGCTTACGGTTTATGAAAACGGCGTTCCCTGCAGCAACACAATGCTTTTCAGCGTCGAATCATACGCAAGTGTTATTCAGCAGTCAAGTGCATATAAGGGTACTGCTCTTGATGATTTAACGCAGGCTATGATGCGATACGGAAAATCCGCCGCAGCTTACAGGACTTAAAAAAGGAGAAAAAAGAATGAAAGAAGAGTATTCTGCTCCGTCATTTGAAATAACGGAATTTTGCACGGCTGATATTATTACCATCAGCACTGAACCGACTACAACCGACGTCTCGGGACCCATTGAACTTCCCGACATCAATATTTAAATACGGACTTTCGGATTGTATTGTATTGTTTTGTTCGGTTATGACAAGAAAAGCAGGATTGTTTTAAAACAATCCTGCTTTTTTTATTGCGAGACAGAGACGGTGAATTTTGCCGCAGTCTCACGGAAATCACGGGAGAGATAGGTTTCCTTCATCGTCCTGCCTCCGTCCCGGTTTTCACGAAGCCCTTCTTTTTATATCCGCAGTCGCAGTACGGTCCGCCGGAGGCGAGAGTGTACTGCCGCACAAAGTCAGTCGCGCCGCCCGCCTCGCTCATGGTGTAGTCGAGATGGCACAGGGCAGGGGTGAGGTCATATAGCCCCAGCTTTTTCATCAGCACACAGATGCCGCATTTGGTGAAGCGTCCCTCGTAGCCGCTGTCGTCGGGATATTCGTAAAACTCCATGTTCCACGAGTAGGGGTTGCGGTCAGCGGCTCTCAGCGCGGCGGTGGCTTTCATACCTGCAATGTCCTTTTCGGTGAATTTGCTCTTTCCGCTTTTGCGGCAGAACCATTTCATGGGCTTTGTCATCATGGATTTTGCGTAGTAATCCGTCAGCTGTTCCACATCCGGGCGCTCCGGCATGGAGAGGATGAACGCGCCGAGCATTGCACAGTTGACAATGTTCATCTTGAACCGGTCGCCTTTTTCAAATTCGGGTAGCTCGGAGATGATCTCCCTGTATTTCGGCTTTGCTATTTTCGCAATCGCTTTTGCCGTATCGGTATCATAGCCGAACACCGCTGTCAGCTGTTTTCGGAAGGACGGCGCAAACAGCGTCCACATACCGAAAGGCATTCCAAAATAGGTCATTTTTTGTCCCTCCAATCGCATATCACGTGGGTCATGCGGCAGTCAATGTCAATGCGAGCCGTTTTACACTCCTTGGGATATTTCTTCGCAGCGCTGAACGCCAGCTTGACAAACAGTGCCGAGCCGACGGGAAACATGGTCTTGAGCATACCGTCGGGGAAAACAAAATGCGTGCCGTGCTCATATACGATCGCCTCGACTTCGCAGGAGTGCGGTTTCTCCGCAAGGCGTTTTTCCATGCGGCGGATATATTTTGCGGTGTCCCAAAGTGCGTCGTCCTCTGCGCCGACAAGAAACAGCTTACCGCGGATATTCTCGACCTTTATGAATTCCTCTTCGGTAATCGGATGTGCCGTTTCAGAGTCGTCAAACAGCTTGCGTGAGGCAATCATATTGCCGGTGCGTTTGGACTCCTCCGAGATTATGCGCCAATAGTCAGGGTGCTGATAGCAAAACGGCATGTATGGCAAGGGCTTTCCCTTGTAAGAAAAGAGTGATTCTCCCTCGATTGGCCATTCCTTGCAGCCATCCTTTTTGCCCTGCATGAACCCCTGCCACACAAAGTCGCTGGGTGTCATTGCAATGGTTAGAGAAATGTCGCTGAATATCGATGCTGCCGTCAGGGCGAGGGTACCTGTCGTTGAGGCTCCTGCAATGCCTATTTTTTCATTGCCGTGTAATTTGAGCCATGCAACCGCTTTTTCGATGTATTCAAGCGGATAGTTGTGATGACCGTAGTCCTTTTTCCCGGGCGACATGGTCAATATGTTCACGCCGAGGCGAATCAGCCACTTCACCGCAGAGCGCGCCATATAATCCTCGGGGTCGTCGCCGAGCATGGCGATGACGGCGCAGCTTGAACCGTCCTTGCACGCCCAATACGCGCCGTAAAAGCCATCGCTTTCAACATCAAAGTGGATGTGTTTCATTCAAAATGCCTCTTTCAAAAGTTAATCTTCACAATCTGCATTTTCATCATGTCGTCGCCGACCTTTGCGAGAAAACGGAAAAAGCCGCTGACGGATGGGTCGCGCAGATCGTTGTAGCCCAGCATATAGCCGCGGCTCGTGACCTGCAAGCGGCTGTCCCACGGAGAAAGCTCGCTTTTTGCGTCTGAAACCGCAAAATACGCGCCCACATCCTTGATTTTCGCGCTCTTGAGCCAGGTTTTGGCGATCATTTTCACCGCTGTCCGGTTCGCCGCATCAAATACCAGCACGCCGCCCGGGAAAGCGTCTGCCATACCCTGCACAAGAGCTTTGACCTGCTCGGTTAAAAAGTAGTAGAACACGCCGGAAGCGAAAAATACTGCGCCGCCGGAGGCGTCGATTTTTGAAAACCATTCGGTATTATTCAAATCGCATGGGATGTTTTCTTCACGCTCCCCGGCGTGCAGGAGCTCATTGCGCACGGCTATGACATCGGGAAAATCCAGATTGTAGATCTTACAGCTGCCGTTGTCGCAGCTTCTTCCGGTGCTGTCCAGCCCGCAGCCCAGATTGACCACCGCCGCATTGGGATGGGTTTTCAGATAATCGCGCACCTCCCATGCCAAGTCGTTCTGCCGCATGGCTACCTCCAATGAACCGAAACGCTGCATCAGGCCGCGGGAGTTTTTCTCCGCCTCAGAAAAATCGTAGTCGATCTCGTCAATCAGGCGAACCGCTGTTTCGTCCCGGTAAAGATTCGGATACAGCTCTGAGCAGACCTTCCGCGCATACAGCGGGATGATCAGCGTTTCCTGCACGGTGTTTTTCTCGATTTTGTATTTCATGGGTATCACTCACTTTCTGATAAATG
>ERZ809114.280-NODE-280-length-36649-cov-6.503389_pt1 | contig 36649 bp, 52 predicted proteins | sample MGYA00520519_ERZ809114 | MGnify/ENA primary metagenome ERZ809114 (study PRJEB31570, sample SAMEA3212991) | Homo sapiens | biome: human-gut; feature: human gut; material: fecal | place: Sweden | collected 2011 ...
ATAAAACAAATTTAGAGAATCAATTATCAGGAAAAAATGCTGAATTGCAAGGTAAACAAAATGAAATCAATGCTAAAATTGATGAAATAAATCAAAAAATAGCTGAAATAAATCAATTAAACACTGATTGGAATAATCGTTTACAAACAGAACAAAATAAATTTAATGATGCTCAAAATACTGTTAATAGTTTAAATCAACAAATTAATCAATTGTCAAATGAAAAAAATACTATTAAAAACCAATTGCAAAGTACTCAACAAAAACTAGAAAAAGAGCAATCAGAAAACAGTAATTTGAATAATTATATTGAAAAACTGGAAAAAGCCAAAAGCGATGTAGAAGACACAGCAAATAGATCACAAGAAATCGTGACTGAACATACAGGAAAATAGATGTATTTTTTAGTTTAAATTTCTTTAACAAAATAGTATTTTGTTGCTAAATAATTTTTATTTGAATATTCTACAAAAATATCTCCTCTCAAAATGGAGGGGAAGTACATATTTATATTTTTGCTGAACGACAGGAAACGGGGAAAGGTCTTTTTGTTTGTACTTCAAAAAGACTAAAACATATTAAAAAAGGTCTTCCACCTTTAAATAGATTTGAAATTTTACCAAATAAAGAGACTTCTAGAATTAAATCGCCATTTCGCATGCCAGTTCTGGTGGATTGTGATCGGTTATTTGTCTTAAGTGGTATCTCTATACCATTAACGTTACTTACAAATCGGAGGTATATATGTAGAGAATACCTAGAAAAAATTTTACAAATAAGGAAAAATAATATGAGATGTGAAATTGTGCCTTTAGAGATTAAATCAATGATTTCATTAAATCCTTTGCTAAATTTAAAACCGAAAGATTCAAATCTGACTTTGAGTAGCTAAAGACCTCAACCAATCATTCTTGGCTGAGTTTTTTTCGTTCTTATATTAATTGTTCTAACTCCGGTTTCAATATGCATATAAAAAAGTAAAAATAATAGAAAAACTAGTGATAGTTTTGGTGATAGTGATATTAAAAACCAGAAAAGATGGAAAAAGCAGGAGATAGATAAAATACTGATATTTCAGCGTTTTCTAACGGTACAAAAGAGAAAAAAAGTAATAAATGTACACATGATACAAGAAAAACATGTTCGCACTTCTAGGCAAACCAGGCTTTGAAGACCTTGCCAAAGAATTGAACGAACGTCTTTAAGATAAGGAGTTTTAGGTAATTATTAAAAATAATTATCCAAAACAATTTGCCTTTAAAATGAAAAATGATACTCATTGAGGTATTTATAAAAAAGGATGGCTAATTATAGCCATCCTTTTTTGGTTTGTTGGCAGAGAAATATTTTGTCCAGAAAATTTTCGTTGTTGATTATTGATATAGTCATTGGACTTATCGAAGTTCGTTCAATACTTTCATATGACACTTGATCATATAGTTGAATAATAGAGATATCTTTATGACTTATATCTTCATGCTTCATGCCAACTTTTCGGTTAGGCACTGCTTACACATATCTACCATTATGGACAGTTAGGAGAGAGATGGGCACGTTTGTCAATTCTGTGGGCAATAGTATTCACAGTTTAAATTTTTTAAATCAATCAAGCTTACTTTGCTCGGTTGGTCAGAGATTGTGAGCATACATCAAATGTGATTTTTATGTCGTCTGTAATGATTAAATCTTTGTTCAGATCTTTTTAATAGCTTTTATCCGTGCACGAATACTATCATTGACAAATATATAATTATTTTGATAAAATAATTATTGTTATTTAATAGCCGTTTGTTTTGATTTGTAATTAGCTGAAACATAGGTAAATCCAATTATAATAGTTTTACGACCAAATTTTAATAAAGTGAATGGAGAAATGATATGGATCAAAAAGCGTTTATTGAATCGATTGATTCTACAATTAATAAATTAAAAAAAGATATTCAATCGTATAATAGAATCATTGGCATAGGGAATATTATAAAAATCGTATTATCTGCTGCTATCCCTATTTTAATTCACGAGGCATCTGATCATAAGTCTTTGTTATTAGTCGTTTCGATTGCTTCCGCAATCATAACGATTATTCAAAGTGGAATGTCTGCGTTTAATTATCAAAACAAAGTACAAACCGCAACACAGGTTCTAATGAAAATAGAAAACGAGAAGCTACTTTATGTAACAAAAACATCCCCATATGATAAAACGGATGAAGAAAATTTTCATTTGATTGTTTCGACACTTCAAACGGAGTTGAATGATATCATTTCTGACTTTAATCAAGTAAGCAATTAACCATATCATCCGTTTAAAGATAGAAAGGTACTAAAGAGATAGGAACAACAAGTAATCCTAGAACAGCATTTATGTATAAATAAAAAATAAACCTAATTTTGCTGATTTAAAAAGGTATCCAAACCTACTCGCTGAGACAGATGGATACCTTTTTTCTTTTACAAAAAAGTTCTGATTTTTTTAGACGGGAGTTATATACTTCAAAACCAATTTTTATTTTTTACCAATAAATTCTTTCTTGATTTTTTTAAAATCAATCAGTATTTTCGTGGGACCGAGCACATGATATTCTTTGACGACCAATTGGTTTCTTTGATTATAATAGCCACTGATTACTAATTTCATTCCTTCATCTACTTCAGCAAGAAAGTTTAAACCATGACCAGCGATTAAACAGTTCGTATCATTCAAGCTAAATCTTATCAAGGGACGAGCCCCAATTTGTAGTATTTTTATTTTTGTTACTGTGCCATATTTCTTAATCATTGTGGACTCTCCCTTATGAGCGATTTCGAGGATGCCAATCCATAAATATTCTTTAATAGCATTATACGAACAAACGTTCTTTTTGTAAAGGAGAAACGCAAAAAAATTTATGGTATTTAAGCTAATATCCGACTATTAATATCAGGGGAATGGCTGTAAAAATTTTCTGTTTTTTTGTATGACCATGCTTAAGTAAAGTTAGGAGAGACCGAACACCGGAAATGTTCACAATAAAAATAAATTAGGGAGATAAATCTTATTTTGTGCTTTGAAAATGGATAAACGGTGTTCAAAGAGCTGACCTTCGGCGATAAGTCAAAAAATCTCAAAACATGAGGAGCTGTTTCGAGATTTTCATCCTTAATGCTCCTGCGATTACTCGTCGCAGTTTTTACTTGGTGAGCGCTCAGGTCAAAACGCTCTTTTCACAACCTCTGATTCACGGTGTTCAAGCATCAACTCCTTGAAATAAGCCGGAGAGTCCAAAATAGTAGAGACTATTTTCGGATTCTCCGGCTTAGTTATCAGAGCTAGACATTGCTGTCACAGTTCATTTTATTATTTTAGATTAACCTCGCTTACACAACGTATATCCACGTGCTTGGGCCTCTTGCAGCGAGATAGCTACGACAGAATTTGCGTTGTTAAGTCCCGAACAGTTCGGATTTAAATGATATTTTGTACCATGATCTGGAGCAATATAAACCGTTTGTTCGTTGTTTTGTTGCGGTGTTTGTGCTGCTGCAACTTGATTGGCTTGTTCTTGTGCGGCCGCAGCTTGCCGTTGTCGTTCTGCTTCAGCTGCCTCATTTGCTTTGATCGTTGCATCTACTGTAGCTAGTCGAGCAGATAAGTGTTGATTGCCGTTTGGAATAGCCTGGATTAAAGTAGCTGCTGAGTTATAGTTTTCTCTAGTTGGATGAGCTTCAGCTTGTGATAGTGCTGTTGTTGCTTCATTTTCAGCTTGTTTTTGACGTTCTTCCTGTGCTTTACGCTCAGCTTCAATTTTCTGTTTTTCTTCTTCTTGTTTTTTGCGCTCAGCCTCAAGTTTCTGTCTTTCTTCTTCTTGTTTTTTGCGCTCAGCCTCAAGTTTTTGTTTTTCTTCTTCTTGTTTCTTACGCTCAGCCTCAAGTTTTTGTTTTTCTTTTTCTTTACGTTCAGCTTTTTGTTTCAGCTGCTCTTCACTAGAAGTACTTGATGTTCTTTTCGTTTCGATCTTTTTTTCAGATTGTGTGCTTGCTTTTGAACTATCGGAATGACTGGTAGGAGAGATAGACGCTCCGAAAATCATAAGAATAAATGCTGTTCCTATAATAATAAAGTTTCGTTTTTTATTCCCTTTTTTGAAAAATGATCGAATCAGTCCTACTAACCCCCAACAAATACCAATTAAACCTACTAACACTAAAAAAGTTCCCATTTTTTTCCTCCAAAAATAAAAATATTTTCCTTCCATGTAGGAATGAAAGAAATAAACCTCCTAATAAAAAAATATATCATTCTGTAATACTTGTCTAAAGATATACAAAGTTGTTTTTTATCTAAAAATTAAATTACAAAATAAAAAATGTGAATTTTTAATCACCTATTGATAAAAATAGATATATAAAGGAAATGATTTGCACAACAGCAGATTACGATAGTTACAAAGTGGAAAAGATCAGTCATTAAGTTAGTACAGTATAATTCTTGTTTTTAACGCTTAGAACCTGCTAAAAAAGCAATCAAACAAGTTAATAAGAATCTTTTAAGGTTAATATCAATGAAATGAATTTTTGCTATACTTATTAGAGGCTTATTGAATAAGGAGTTGAGTGAATTGGTTAAAAATAAATTATCAAATATGATTAGTATCAAGAAGAAAGGCGGAGGAAAGGTTAGGGTACATGGATAGAGTAAAGGAAATGCTTCAGTATGTTAGGCAAAAACAACTTTATTTTATTTGTGGTATCGCTCTAATTCTTACACTAATACGTCTTTATCTCTATTACAAAGCGACTTACAGCATCGATATGACAGCTAGCTATGATGACCAGCTTTTTATTCATTATGCCCGTAACTTAGTGGACGGGCAGTGGTTAGGAGAGTACAATGCTAAAACTTTATCAAAAGGTATTTCTTATAGCTTATTTTTAGCTTTTGCCAATAAAATTCAGCTACCATACTCGCTATTATTAGGTGGGTTTAATATTTTAGCTAGCGTGCTGATTACACTGAGTGTAAAGCCGATCGTTAAAAAGAATAGTATCTTGTTTTTTATCTATGTCTTTTTTTTATTTTCACCAATCGGTTTTACCCATGAATATTCGACACGTATTTATCGAAACGCCATTGTAATTCCATCTGTCGTAATTATCGTTGCTTGTTTATTAGCTATTTATTATCGTAAATATCGTGCAACAAAAACTATTTTACCTTGGTTTTTCTTGTTGTCTCTAATCTTTCCATTTTACTGGTATATTCGCGAAGATTCACTCTGGTTGTTGCCGTTTGTTCTGGCAGCCTTAATCATTAGTTTTGTTCAGATTTTATTAGGAGTGGATTTTAGACCAACGAAAACTGTTGAAAAGTTTCTTTCACAAATTACCTTTGATCGAAGAAAACTGATCAAGCTCAGTTTGTTTTTTCTTCCTATGATCAGCTTTATCGTGACAAACCAAATGATTAAGCATAAAAATGAAGAAGTCTATCATCTTGCAGTAGTCAATGATCGTACGAGCGGAGAGTTTGCTCAATTGATGAAGAACTTGATTCGAATAGATGATGGAACGAACATAAACAAAGAGAACAGTAGGATTTGGGTTTCTCATGAAGCGTTAAATAAAGCATTAGCTGTGTCACCTGCTTTTGCTAAAGAAGCTGCTAGAATCAAAGAATTATATACGACACATGCTTGGACTCAGGCAGGAAAAGTAAAGGAATTAAAGGGAGACATTATTTTTTGGGCACTGCGAGATGTGTTGAATGAGTCTGGCTACTATCAAAATAACGCAAAAGAAACCAATGAATTTTGGAAACAAGTCAATCAAGAGTTAAGGGCTGCTTATCGTAAGGGAGATTTGAAGAAGAAACGTGAAGTCTACTTAATGAGTACAGGAGATGGGAAGATTGCCGAGGATATTCCAGTACTCTTAGATTTTTTTAGGACAGCTTATAGTGACAATTTATTTTACAAAGATTTTCATCAAGGAGGGAATTACAGTTTTGGAACCCATGCGGATGTAGAAGCAGCGCAAAACTTTTTGCGAGTTCCTTTATTGAATAATTGGATTAATAGTGAAGATCCACAACCGCCAATTTTAGTTTTATCAAAAACAGCGAAAATCTCTAATATTATGATTGCGATTTATCAAAAGACAAGTGGTGTTGTTCTATGTTTAGCGATTTTAGGATTTTTATTTTTGATCTTAGGTTCAATCTATGCAAAAAAAGATCGAGGTTTTTATTGTTCTGCACTGGTCATTACTAGTGGTTTGATATTGACCCAGTTTTTATTTTTATTTGGGGTTTCATGGTTTTGTTCCTACTCGCCAGAGCAAAAAGATTATTTTCTAAGTGTGTATACGGGGGCAGGAGTACCAATCATGCAAATTGCGATGGTTCTAATCTTTCTGGGAATCAGCAAAATTTCATGGGGGAAAATAAAGCACAAACTCGAATTGAATAAATAATAAAAGACGTTTGCTAACTGTATTAGTTGCAAACGTCTTTATTCTTTTTTCGATCCCGAGTTGTTTTCGGTCATTAGAAATGATTCACTCCTTATTTGGATTCATTTAATGCACGGACAGCTTGTTCAATCGTGATACCAAATGCTACGTTGTTTTCATTTGTAGCATCAATTGCCATAAATTGATTAGATACAGTATCAAATGCAACTCGGTATTCAATATTTGTTTTAGTAAATGTCATGTAAGTCACCTCTTTTTTTATTAATGTAAATTGTGGTTGGAATTTTCTGTTAAATTTTCCTTCCTGTAATCAGTGTAGCACCCTTATTTTTTTTTCGCAATTAATTGCTATGTCAACAAGGGATTCTTAATTTTCTGTGAGTCCAATAAGCAATCCAATCAATAACAGGATAAATACAGTAGCTTGAATAACAATCATGAAATTCCCTCCTCACAGAATAGTTTAGATGCTTTTTCGGAGGTTTACACGAACAAAAGGCTAACAGTTTCAAACAAATCTGTCACTTATAAATTACAATTATATCTTGGTATTAGTTATGTGAGAAAAAGGGGAAACTAGATTGAAATCGTGTAATTCTAAGAAAAAATATAAAAAAATTCAATAAATCGTTTTCAAATCTTCTTTTTTTTGTTATTATAAATTAAAGATTAACAAAATAAAGGAGGGAATTGAGAAATGTTAAAATTAGAAATAGGCAAGTCATACATATGCAAACCGATTGGAGTGAACTATGAAGTGATTGGTTGCGTGGAACGTACATATACTAATACGGCTGTTATTTTTGTAGAAAGCTATGATCAGAGAGATCGGTTGGCTGTTTACGATAGTAAGTTTCGTCTACTAGTTAAACTGGACGAAATTTATACAGTAGCAGAATCTGCTTTGGTTTCATAAACACTTTTTTTGAGAAATATCGTAAACTTCTCTATAATTAGAGGAGAGAGAAGGGAGCGAAAAAACATGCAAAAAAGAAAGAGTTCAGGTAAAATGGGCATTATCTTAGCAGTTATTTCTGCTATTCCGGCAATCTTAGCAGTGGTTCGTGCGGTGAAAAGCGCGAGAGAAAGATAAAGTAATTGAAAAAGAACCCCATGGATTCAATCCATGGGGCTCTTTTTTTAACCAACACCTAAAACGAAATTCAATAATTTATCTGAATAGGTGATCTCTTCATCCATTGCTTTGATATTTTCATTTAAGATAGTCATTTGATCAGTAATGATCCCATCAACACCATAAAACATCATACGACTGATTCCATCTGAGTCGTTAACCGTCCAGACATACACTTTTTTACCATCTTGATGAGCTGAATCAATAAAATTCCGATTGATCGTACTATACTCCATCGTCAAAAAGTCGGCCGGAGTAACTGGTGGTCCAACAATATTGAATGGTAGGATGTAGCCTACATAAAAATTAGGATTGGCATTTTTCAGATCAGATACCGTCTGATACGTAAGACTTTGTAGAATATGCTGATGAGTTAAAATGTTTTCTTCATATTTTTTGACAAAGCGATCAACGATATCTTTAGAATCATTTTTTGAATTTTTGATTTCGATTAAAAGTTTTTGATTTAATTCATTGGCTCTCTTTAAATAAGTATCAAAGGAAACGACAGGTTCTTTCGCACCGTTTTCAGTTACTTTTAACTTTTCTAATTCTTTCAAGGTTAGATCTTGTGGTGCTTTATTTATCCCTGTTAATTTTTTTAAGTTAAAATCATGCATGACAACGAATTGACCATCTTTGGTTTCTTGTACATCCATCTCCACATAATCAGGATGGTAGGTACGACTTGTTTTTTCTAAAGCAGCTAAAGTATTTTGGGCACTGTTACCTCCACTGACACCACGATGAGAAATCGTTACAGGTTTCGTTTGAGAAGCAGAAGTCAAATAATCCATATTGTAGAGACAAACACCTACACCAAAAAATACAGCAAATAAAACTAAGCTTGTATTTTTAAGAACAGAAAAACGTTTGTTAGGAGATTCTAAACGAAACCAGTTAGGAGTCTCAGGAAGAAAACCTTCATCATCCATGAAATCAATAATAATGTAAAAAATTCCGACTGTTGACATAACGATGTTGAATAAAAGGATAGCTTGAAGAATCGTCATTGCAAAAACAGCGCTAATGAATAATTAGGGAAAAATTGTTCTACAATTATTTGTGCGAGGAGCACAATTAAATAGCCGGCAAATGAAATGAGTAAAATACTACCACCAATAATGATGAACTGTCCAAGGATTGCAAAAAAACGTGATTTGGTTAAATACCAACTTTCTTTAACCGCTTGTTTAAATGGTCGATCACGTAGAATCATTTCTGGTAAGGCAAAAATGAGACGGATACCAATGTAAGCTAAAAAGATATAAAACAGAATGAAGCTGCTAACCACGATCCAACGATTAGTAAAAATAAAATCCATGATAAAAGCTGGGATTTTAACTTTAGATAGTAAATCAGAATTAAAACTTAACCCACTAATCGGTAAAATAAGTACGAAATAAGCTAAGAAAAAAAGAAAAGTCAATGGGCGTATTTTTTTTAATTGACGAAACGTTGCTTGAAGTAACTGTTTCAACGAGATAGGTGTTTGTTTCTTAATAAAGTAAACACTCATCAATAAAAAAGTAAACTCAAAATAAACTAGGAGTAAGATAGTTAATAAGACAGCAGTCAAAGACAATAAGACACCTGGGTGCTGTGAAAGGATCGTAGAGATATTATCACTAGATATATAATCAATGGCTCCTCGATTCAAGATGAATCTGGTCGTACTATTCAATAAGGGTAAACAAATAAATAAAATAAATAAATGCATAATCAAAACATCACGAAAATATGCTTGAGTTCCTTTAAGAAAGTCCCAAGCATTTCCTAAACTTCTTTTTAAATAAATTAACATTCAATCACCTACCATAAATATTATAACGTAAAAATAAAAATAAGTGGACAGATTGCGCAAATACTTAACGCAGTACGCCCACTTATAATAAACTATCCTAGTAATCCACTTAAGAAATGTCCACCATAAATCAAAGCCATGCTGTATAAGAAAATCGAGAGGGGTTTCGCCAATAAAATGATCCAAGTATATTTTTTTACAGAAATATTTGTTAGACCAGCCATTAAACAAAGCGCATCATCAGGGGCCACTGGTAGAAAAATTGCTAAAGCAAATAACTTTTCAAAGCGATTCTGGTTATCGAGCCAACCAACATACTTGTTATACGTCTTGTCACTGACCATAGATAAAATAAATGGTTTACCATACCGCCGACCAAGTAAAAAGATGATGATCGAACCGATACAAATCCCTACATAATTATAAATAAAACCAGCATAAGGTCCAAAAATTAATACACCGGCTGCTGTACTTATCCCTCCAGGAATGATTGGAATAACAACTTGCAGGATTTGGATTAAGATGAAAATAATAGGACCTAAGATAATTGAATCTCCAACTAATCCTCTTAAAGAATTTAAATCTTTAAATACACCCAAATTGATAAAATAAATCGTTAAGGCTATCGAAATTACTAATCCAATGATAGATATAAAATTGATCAATTTCCGTGATGCCGCAATGTTCAACGTCTATCAACTCCTTTGATACGTTTTCTTATATTACTAATGTACTTTATTAGTGACTCTTTGTGCCACTATTTTAAATGACAGTTATCAAACAATTTTGTAAGTTGTAATAAGTATAATTTAAAAACGATTCAAAAACATCCAACTAAAGATGTATTTGAAGTATTATTTTTGTGCCTGTAGTTTTAGGAAAAATATCCTCTATTAAATGAAAAATCGGCGTTCAAGTATTAAATCTTTAAAATAAGCTGAGGAAACTAAAAGAAGAAGTTTTTGCTTTACCTCTGATGCGTTTCTAGCTTACTTACGTGGATAGAATACTCTGAACGCCATAACTATATGAAAGCTAAAGGGAATATCTCAGGGGAGTGAAAATCAGTGTCTCATTTTGTCTTTTCACTAAGCCTGTTGAATCAAAGGATTCGTCTAAATACTTTTATATTTAAGATGGGAAGTTCGTACATGAGTTCCACATCATCAATCAGACTTCCAAGTAATCGGAAATCTGATTGATCCAGAAAAACATTTCCAAGCTCTTGGTAATATAGATCCATAGTAGGATTTCTTGGTTCATTGAGCATTTCCGCTAACTCATGCAAATCAGAAGGAGGTGAATAACAAGTTCCTTGAATTTCAATATATAATCCTTCGGGTGTTGATTCTAGCCCAATCCTTATTTCAGTGATCTCGTGAGAATAAAGATAGGTTAAAAATTCACTAATGATTCTTTTTGATAATTCTTTTTCCAATGCCATCCTTTTCCTTTCTGCCAACAGTCAGGCTGTCTAAGATCGGTACAAGAAAACCTGCAACGAATCCAGTTGAAAATCCACTATTATATAGGCTTAATCCGCCATGTAATGCACTGACGTTATGGACTAAGACAATATGCAAAAATCCAGCTAAAATACCAAAAATACTACCATAAAAACCACTAATAGGAGCAAGTGCAGTACCAAATATCGCTGCTACGATCATTGTTGTTTGAGAGGCATCATGGATAGTAGCCAGATATGAAGCAAGATAAATCCCTATAAGTATGGGGAAACTGTTCTTTAGATGACAACCGAAGGCACTGAATCCAACTGAAGATAGGATTGCCCCAATAATCGGGCCGTTGAATTCACCACCAATAAGAAGAACATAGATGGAAAGCATTAGCCCTACTAACCCCATGTTTAGTAAGGTGGCACCGATACTTGAGATCGCCATAAAATCAGTAGTTACTTTTCCTGAAGTTTGAAAAATGTCATGTAAACCAGTGAGCTTCCATGAATTAATAAAAAAACCAAATAGCGTAGTTAAACTAAAAAAAAGAAAAATGACTAATGTAAGTTCTTGATGGTAGCCTGTTGAAACGAACGATTGAACTTCAATTGAAAAATCAAATAACCGAAGGATACCAGCCACGACCATGGCGATCAATCCAGAAGTAAAACCAATATTATACAAATTGAATCCACGATGAAAAATAAGGGTATGCGATGCCAAAGGAGGGAGTAAAAAACCAACGAGTATACCAGTCAGATTACCAAATAAAATACCTAAGCCCAATGGTAAGTTCATACCGAAAGTGATATAACTAACTACAGGTGACAAGGCGCTAGCAAATAAGCCAACCATAATATACTGTGAAAATGGTTTATGTACAAAACGTGCATAGAGATAGACACCCAAAATAATGGAAAGAGAGTTATACAGATTTTTTCCAAAAAAAGAAAAGCCTGTGATGGTTAATACAGAAGCAAAGATTAGTCCATTTAGATAGACTTTATGATGATAGCAAAGAAGTACGGACAACAAAGTCAGAACACCAACATTGATAAATGCGCTTCCAAAACCACCTATTGCCAAATAATCGGTCATCAGATTACTAGGAGAAGTGAGGATATTGTTGAGTCCCTCAATAGTTTCAACCGGATGTCCAGAAACAAGCCCGATTATTAGAAAAAACAAGCCAGTAAATGTTAAATAAAAATACTTATTTTTTTGAGATGGCTTTTTTTTGATGGGGTGAATATAAATAACGTCGTTTTTATTAACCATTACATACCTTCTTTGTCGTTTTCTTTAACTATAACGTGAAAGAAATCTTTTGGTCAACTAACAGTTACAGAAAAATCAATTTTTGTAAGGGGAAACAGTATTTTTGTTTATTCTTAAATAATATTGTATCATTGTTAAAAATAAATAAGAAAAAAACTTAAAATATAACGTTTTGAGTAAATTATTTGCCAAAAACTGTGTATATCGGTTACAATAAAACAACATATACTGCAGTAAGAAGTGGGGGAGTTTTAATGAGAAGAAAAGTCTATACTAAAGATCAAATTCTAAAAGCTGCTTATGATGTTGTTGCAAAGGAAGGTTTTAAAGGGTTTACTGCGAGAAATATTGCTAAAAAAATGGGTATATCCACACAACCTATTTATTTAGAGTTCAAAAACATGGAGGATCTAAAAAATACTTTATTAGACTCAATTTTTGAACAACTCAAAGAAAATGTTTTTCCAGTTGAACGTACTGGAGATAAAATTATTGACCTAGGATTAAACTATATCTACTTTGCAAAAAAACATCATAGTCTTTACATGGCATTATATATCGACGAACATGGCGACGGACAAAAAATGCATGATTTTTCTTATAACTATTTCCGTGAAATCGTCAAACAAGATCATCGATACAACCAGTTGTCAGATGAATACGTTGATGCATTACACACTGGAACCTGGGTTGCAGTTACCGGAATTGCATCTTTAATGTCTTCAAACATCATGCACCCAACTGAAGAACAAATTATTTCGTTCATCAAGCGAACGATTGATTCTATTCTTTCTTTAGAAAATCCTGAAACAATTAGTTAGATCTACTTATGAAGTGTGATAACACAAGGTTCATTCCAATACTCTTTCTTACTTCAAATTGGGCACTATTTAAGAAGGAGCAGAAAATGATTCTTGTGTTTTTTTGTCTCCTCATAAAATAAATATGCCGGTTTTTGATTTCTATCGGGAAATAGGCTTGACTTTTTACTAAAAAAAGTTTAAAAATAATAGGTATGGAAGGTTGGCAGAGTGGTAATGCACCGGACTCGAAATCCGGCGAGCCGCAGAAATGTGGTGCACGGGTTCAAGTCCCGTACCTTCCTTTATATCAACGTTTTTGAGCTATCTGGCGCTTGCTGGATAGCTCTCTTTTTTAAAAAGAGTACCCCTTTTAGTACCCCTTTTTGAATTTATCTCATTCATCCTCTCATATAATTTGAAAAGTTAGAAATAGTGGTCTTATTTTTATTTTCTGTAACGTGCGTGTAGATATTCGCTGTTGTTTGTATGTCTGCATGTCCTAATATTGCTTGAGCATCTTTTAGAGAAGCACCAGATTCAAAAAGTAAACTTGCGTGTGTATGTCGAAATCCATGAGCGGAAATTCGTTTCAGATTTTCGTTTTTCTTATAAATTTGTTTTAACCAAAACCGTGTAATTGTTGGATTATACAATTCTCCATTATTGGAAAAAATTAAATTTGTACTGTCGAAAATATGAGTAAGTTTATTACTGCTTTTTTTATATTTTTTTAGAGCATTTGATAACTCGTGATCTAAATATATAGTTCTAACTCCATTTTTCGTTTTTGGCTCATTTACAATTAAACGCCCATTTTTGCCCCTTGTGATAGTTTTATTGACGGTTAGGGTATTTGTACTAAAATTAATATCCGACCATGTCAGAGCAAACGCCTCGCCTTTGCGTAAGCCAGTATAAGCTAACAAATAGAAAAAAATATAAATAGTGTCTTTTTCTTGCTTAGCAGCATTCAAGAATTCTAGTAACTCATCTTTAGTGTAAAATTTAACATCCTTTTTTTCTATGCTTAGGATTTCACCCTTTGGTACTGTGATAATTTTCATAGGATTGCTTTCTGTTTCCTGAATTGAAACAGCATAGTCAAAAACATTGGAAGTATAGTTTTTATATTTTTTGAATGTTTTTGGATATTGTTCTGACCATTCATTCACAGCTTTCTGGCAAAAAAATACGTCTATTTTATTTATAAAGTTTTCTCCAAAGATAGGTAGAATATGAAGTCTGAAAATTTCTTCGGTAGATGCCCAAGTACTTTCTTTTACCGTTTTTTTATAATTTTCGAACCATAAATTATATATTTCTAAGAATTTTTTACTTTGTTTTACTTTTACTGAGTCAGCACCTTCATTTTTTACTTGAGTTTCAATTCTTCTTAAAGCTCGATCTGCTTCAAGAGCAGTTTTGAATCCCATTTTTTTCACTTTTCTTTTTTTGCCAGTCATTGGATCTACACCAGCGTAAATGTAGAACATGTATTTTGTTTCATTCTTTTTTGTCAAATAGCTTTTAATGCGTTTATCAATTTCTCGTTTAGCCATCTTTATCTTTCCTTTCGTACGTTTGTTCGGTTGTACAGCGGATTTCGAGATGGTAAAATAGGGTACAACAAATAGACCTACTTTACCGTAGTTCTTTGCACATTTGCGTTCTTGGTCGGGCGGCAAATGTGTTTTTTATTTCACTCGTAGTTCTTGTCCTGGATAAAGCATGTAGTTGTTCGGATCCATACCGTTTAATGCAAACAGTTGATCTACCGTAATTCCAGCTCGTTCAGCTATTTGTTTAGGCCCTTCACCAGGTTGCAAAGTCAAGGTTTCGGTTTCAGATGAAGAAGGTTCTGTTGGTTGAGCTTGATTAGCTGGTACATAATCTTGTGGTACTGATTGCTCCGTTGAACTAGGAGTGGATGAAGCTTGTTCAATACTTGAACTAGGAGTAGCTTCTGCATAGTTTTCTATACTTTCAGCAGAGTAAGCACTACTAGTTTCAGGAGATGTGTTCTGCGCAACGGTAGCTTGTTCTACTGTACTAGAAGATGCAATAGTACTTTCTGTTGTAGTGGAAGATGATTGCTCGTTGCTGATTGTTGAGCTAGTAGCTGTTCTAGATACTTTAGTTTTTTCCTTTTTGTAGGGTTTCAAAACTAATTTCTTTTTATCGTCAGATTTATTAGATTTTTCTGGAGTTAGAATGATATTTTTATCTTCTTTGATGATAGTATATTTGGCATCATTATCTTTGTTTTTATCATCTTTCCAAGTCATAACATCGCCTTCAAGTGTATACTCAAATTTGTAATTAATTTGGTCAACTAAGCTTTTAGCAAATTCTTCTCCCATAGCTTCCCAATCATTACTTGAAGTTGACTTCATAGAACTTGTGTCAACACTAAAAGATACGACATGATCAGAAAACGATGCGATTATATTGGGTTCATCATCTTTGGTTGCTTCAATCAACCAGTCATTAGCTTTTAAATCTTCTGTAGTTACTTTTTTACCACAAGCAGTTAAAAGTAACAGAGAAGCAAAAACTAATAAACTTGTTATTACTTTTTTCATTTTTTATTCCTCGCTTCTATGATATGATTTTTATGTACGATCTTAGAAGTAAGGTCATTTGTCCGTGTGCCAGCACGGACTTATTTTATTTAAATAAGTCCCAAAAGCTATACGTAGTCTGTTTATAAACTTTATTGTATGCAGCTTTTTTTGGGTCTTTAATCCATCCAGAGCCTTTCTTACCATAACCAGGAATCACTGCTTTTCTTATTTTCCTTTTTGCCTTTCCAGTAGTTCTAGCGCTAATGGATTTTTTGATGCTTGGTTTTCTTATTCCTATTTTCATCTATTTCCTCCTTACGTTGTATTATAATTCACAAGTAACGATCGAATTCATCTGGTAATCCAAAGCAGACGAGCTTTTCATATTTTGTCATATGATCAAAGCCGTCTAAAGTTGGATCAATAGTCAGATGAGTTGCGAAATAGTTTGCCTCTTTTTCAATTTTTAATTCAGATACTAGCGTTTTTTTAGACAACATAGGTGTGTTTTCATTTGGATGTAAAACACAGTGACCTAATTCATGACCACAAGTTATCCATTTTCCCATTTCATCTAAATTAGAATTTATGTGAATCATTTTTATTTGTTTGAATTTACTATAGTAACCATAAATTTCTCCCAAATCTTCCTCTAAAACTAGTATTTTCAACTCTCGTGCAATTCTAAAAGGATTGCGTGTTTGATATAGTTTTACCAGCTTATTAATTTTATTATCAATTTGAGGTAAATACATAAAACAGCGCACTCCTTTTAATCACGATATTTTTTAGGTGTATATTTTTTCTTAGCTTCTATCTTAGCTATCCGCAATGCATTCTCTAAAGAAATAATGAGAGCTTCACGTGTAGCTTCGCTCATTTCACCATCCTTCTTCGAAAAAGCCATTCCGTTAGCATTAGACAAATCGTCGATTAGTGCCTGCAACTCTTTTTGAATATCACGCTCGTCTTTTTCAGTTAAATCGTAGTATTTTTTTTTCTCAGTACGTCCTAGTAAGTAATCAACAGATACATCGAAATAGTTCGCAACTAGTTGTACTTTGTCAACACCAGGATTATTTTTTCTCCAGCGGTTGATAACCCCATTACCGAATCCAAGTGCTTCTTCTAATTGTCTTATAGATATTTTCTTTTCATTCGCAAGCATTTTTATTTTTTCGTATAAATCCACTTGTATCAACCTTTCTGTTAAATACAAGGTTTTTGTATACAAAAAATCTACAAATATGGTTGACATTGTAGTAAATTTGTATATAATAATCCTTGTAAGATAAATGGTAAGAAAAAAAGCAAAACAAAAACATACTTCCTAGCATTAAGTTTGGCGACCGAGTGCAGTAAGAAGCTTTGCTATAGGCTTATTTAACTATGTTTTGATTGTAGAATATTTGTATAAAACTGTCAATGATTTTATACAGAAAAACTTACTATTTATCTTACTAAAAAATATTAGTGAGGTGAAAAAGATGCCTGATGCAAATGCTGGTAGAAAAAAAGTTCTTCGATATCTAGAAGAAAATAATATACAAAAAATTGATCTAGCAGTTTTGTACGGTATACCTAAGCAAGATATTGGTAATTATCTAGAAGGAAAATTGGTTGATACTCCGAAAGCGAAACAATTACTAGTTAAAATTATTGCGGATTTCAAAATTAGATAGGAGGAAAGCTATGAATATTCTCAGTGAAGAGTTTCTGACTCGTTTGAGAATTGCAATTGTTGAGGTTGTAAAGGACGCGCTTAGTCAGCTTTCAAAAAAGAATTTGTCAGAAACACGATATCTGAAAAAAATCGAAGCTAGAAAATATGTGGGAGGTGTAAATGATCAAGGCTTTGAGAAGTTAGTCGCTCACGGTTTAAAAGAAATTCGAATAGATGGCTTTTTAAGGTATGACAAAAAAGACATCGATGAACTGATGGCTAAATACAAAATATAAAAGGAGGACAACATGGGAAAGTTTAATCGAGCATTAGTATTCAGCGCACCGCTAATCATTTATGCTTTAGGAATTTGGGGAAGCAAACAAGCATTAATTGGCACGATTGTTTACATGGTATGGATCTTCATAGGTCTTGATGAAGCTGAGTATAAAAACAAAAAAGACACGACCGCCGGCAAGCATTATCGTGTCCAAAAAAATAAAAATCACAAGGAGATTTTATCACATGAACGAAAAAATTAAAACAATGGTTAAAGAATTGCAACATGAATGTCAAAAAGAAGGAGTTACTGTAGTTTGTACTCTTGAGAAAAAAGGCCATGTTACAAATGCGTTAGTAGGAGATTTAATGAATATAGCTTTTGCTTTAGCAATTCAAGATAAAGAACTAGATAAAGCTTTACCAATACCTGCTCGTACATTAAGAGCTGCGGGAAATGTTGCACTAAAAGATGAGCCAAATAAGCAAGGACATACTTTTGTTATAGACGATTTAAATGATTTACCCAGTATTTTTGAACGAATCTTAAGAGGTGAAGTATAGATGCTAAACATCACTGGATTAGGCGATGAAATATTCGAAGTCATGCTTCGAAATGCACAACAAAAAATTCAAGAACAAATTTTAACTGCGGCTTCTCAAGGTCAAACAAATTGTACTGTTCGTTCAAAAGGACTGACACCATCATTTTTATCAGCATTGGAAAATGAAGGTGTTTCGAACATTCAACGTGAAGATGGCTTAGTTAAATTATTTTGGGAATTTTAGGAGGTAGGCAATGAGTGAGAAAACTTTTACTGAAAAAGTAGTAACTATTCAGACAGAGCTTAAAGCACCAAAAGGGCAATTCAATAAATTTGGTAATTACAAATATCGATCACTAGAAGATATAAACGAAGCGCTAAAACCATTGCTAGCAAGAGAGCAATTACAGTTAACAGTTAGTGATGAATTAGTACTTATCGGTGAAAGATACTATGTAAAGGCAACCGCAACTATTTCAGATAGCGATGGTAATTATGTCGAAGTGAATGGCTATGCAAGGGAATCGAAGGATAAGAAAGGAATGGATGATTCTCAAATTACTGGAACGGCTTCATCTTATGCTCGGAAATATGCGATGAATGGTTTGTTCTTAATTGATGATACAAAAGATGCTGACACAGATGAATATGCTAAACAAACAAAAGAATCAGCAAGTAACAAACAGTCTCAGCCTCCAAAAAGTAAAAGCATTTTAACGGATAGCCAAAAACAAACTGCTGTTTCAAAAATGACTGAGTTTGCTAAACAGCAAAATATGAAACTAGAACAAGCAGTAAACAAATTATTCCCTTATCTGAAGTTAGAGCCTGATTTGGCTAAATTAACGCCAGATGGTTTCGGCATATTGATGAATTACCTTAACAAAAAAATGGGAGGGCAATAATGAAAAACGAAGTTGCTTTAAAAAATGAATTGAACTTCTCGGTAGATTTTAAACAATCTGAGATTACTGTTGCAAATAAAGAAGAGTTTGAAAAGGCGATTAAGGCATATGCAAATAAATATGAAAATTTGATCATTGATCCCAATAATGTCGCTGATGCAAAAAATGTTCGTGTTGAAATCAACAAGGTAAAAAAAGGACTTGATGAGAAGAGAAAGGAAATTAAGAAAAGTTTCAATTTACCACTATCACAATTTGAAACATGGGTTAAGGAACAGCAAAAGGAAATCGAAAAAGTATTAGTCCCTATTGATCAAGGGATTAAAGAATTAGAAGAAATTGAACAACAAAAAAGAAGGCAAGTTATTGAACAACTGGTTAAAGAAATGTGTAAAACACACAAAGTAGATTTTGAAGAAATCGAAATCCTTAACTCATGGTGGGAGCCTTCCGGATCGTTTACAAAAAGTAACAAGCCTACGAAAAAAACTCTTGAAGCTATTTCTTTTAGTTTAAATCAAATTGCAGAAAGAAAAAGACAACTAGAAAACGATATTGTAATTGTTTCTAATTACGCACAAGCTGTTGGTTTGGAACCTGAATCATGGACAGTACAAGTCAAAAATGGGGCGACTCCTACTCAATTGATTCAGATGATGGATGAAGCAATTAGAGAAAAGAATGCTAAACAAGAGTATGAAGAAGCTATGTCAAAACTCGAAAAAGAAGAATTGAAAGTATCAGAAAGCGGAACTTCTTTCAACCCAGAAACTGGAGAGGTAGTATCGGAAAATCTTTTTGAAGATGAATTTCCTTTTGATCCTGATGATCCATTTCCTGATATTCCAGCAAAAGAAAATACTATTTTAGTTAAACTGTCTGGACCAGAGCATTTATTGATCCAAGCAAGACAATATATTTTGGGCTTGGGTATAAAAATGGAAGACGTTGGTGATTGAGAGTGAAGGTTTTTGGGAAACTGATAAGTGTTTCTGGGAACAAGATAACTCTAGAGTTGGAAGATAAAGCAAATATCAAACGAATTAGTACTTTTTCAGATGGGGCAGTTCCTACTGTGGAAGTCGATGTAAAAGATGTACGGAAAATTACAGCGGCACAAAGAAAATTTATCTTTGCCTTATGTAATGATTGTGACGACTGGATGGGAATAGAGCGAGGCTATATGCGCCAATGGTTTAGAGATCACTTTGAATTTTATTACGGATACGACAATTTCAGTTTATCGAATTGTTCAGAAGAAGAAGCAACATTGTTTATTGATTTGATTTTGGACTTTGTCTTTAAACATGAGGTTCCACTACCAAAAGGAATACAAATCAACTTGATTCCAAAAAATCAGCAACATTATTTCTATTTATGTTTGAAATATCGTATCTGTTGCATAAGTGGGCAACCACACGCTGAAATTGCTCATTACAATGCTGTTGGTAACCGCAAGAGAAAAAAAGTAGATCATAGAAAACTGTTATTAATGTCTTTATCCCATAAATATCACATGGAGCAACATCAAATAGGAATCAAAGAGTTCATGAATAAATATCATGTAGCACCTATTTATCTTGATACTGAGACGGTTATAGAACTTGGCTTAATGACTCGAAAACAGGTAGAAGAAATGGATAGGAGTGAGTAAATGCAACGAGCATATTATGCAATAATTCCGGCTAATGTCCGTTATGACAAAGATTTACCAGCAAATGCTAAGTTGCTTTATGGAGAAATAACCGCTTTATGTAACGAAAGAGGGTTTTGTTGGGCATCTAACAATTATTTTGCTGATTTATATGGTGTTAGCAAAGTTTCAATTTCCAAATGGATAAAAAAATTAGTGGATCACGGCTATCTAAATTCTGAGATTCATTACAAAGAGGGTAGTAAAGAAATTGAATATAGGTATTTAACTTTAGTTAATGACCCTATTAAAGAAAAGTTAAATACCCCTATTAAACAAAAGTTTAAAGATAATAATACATCTTTTAATAATACAAATAATAATAATATGTCGAGTTCAGAAAAAATACCATTCAAAAAAATTATTGATCATTTAAATCAAGTAACCGGATCTCGGTTTAGTTCAAAGAGTTCAGATACTCAAAAGCACATCAAAGCTAGATGGAATGAAGGAAATACGTTGGAAGATTTTATTTCTGTAATTGATATCAAAAATAGTCAATGGAAAGACAATGATGACATGAGAAAATACCTTCGCCCATCAACATTGTTCTCGGCTAAAAACTTTGAAAATTATAAAGGAGAGGCGATTGCAGAAAAGAGGAAAGTAAATCAAAAAGAACAAATTAACGATATTGATTTACATGAGCTAGATAAATTATTTGGTGATGGTGCATGATTAATAATTTTGAAATGCAATTCACTGCTAGTTTATTGAATGATCCAAAACAAATAAATGATATTTCAATCAACCCAGATTGGTTTATCAATGATTCTTTTAAAGAAATAGTTATTGCCATTCAAAGCAAAAACGGTGAACAAGAGCTTTTAAGTGATATTTTAACAACCATTAAACAGCTTTATCCATTTAACAATATCACGATTGATGAGTTGATTATGTTAAAAGATAGTGAACCAACGAGTTCAATGGCAGATTTTTACGCAATTCAGATTCATAAAAACTTCGTAAGACAAGAGCTTAAACGATTAACAGATAGCTATAGTGCTTCAGAAGATGAAAGGTTATTGGAACAGATAACGGATTATCAAGAAGAACTACAAAGTTTGAATAAAAAGAAAATGGATGGATCCATTAAAGGTTATGAACAGTTTATTGAACATTTAAAAGCAGAAAAAAATAATTTTATCAAAACATTTAAGCCTTTAGATACCTCTCTAGGTGGTGGCTTTGGACCAGGGGAATTGGTTGTTGTAGGTGCAAGACCAGCAGTAGGGAAAACTGCTTTTGCTATTAACTTAGCTTTACAGTCGATAACTAAAAATGAGGGAATAGCGACTGATATATTCACTTTGGAGATGACACAAGAACAAATGATGTATCGATTTGTATCTAACAAAGCCAAAGTTAACAACATGCAAATTAGAAATCCAAAAGGGTTAGATCGTTCAAAAAAACGACTTGCAGCAAAAGCTTATCAAGAAATATCAGAAATGAATTTAAGGATATACGATCAGGAATACACTCAATTGAATGACATAATCACAGCTATTAAAAAGAGAGCAGAAGAAGGAAAATATCTTGCGATCATTGATTATGTAGGTTTAGTTTCTGTAACTGATTCTAGAAAAGACCAAAGACAAATTATCAGCGAAGTGACTAGACGATTAAAGCTATTAACAAATGAACTCAAGATAACAATTATTCTCTTAGCACAGTTGAGTAGAGAAACAGAAAAAACAGGTAAAGTTCCTACTTTAGCAGATTTAAAAGACTCTGGATCATTGGAACAAGATGCAAATATCGTGATGTTCTTATATCGACCTGATGAAGAAAATAGGCAAGCAATTAAGGTCAAAATTGCAAAAAGTCGTGATGGAGTAATTGGAGAAATTCCATTCAAATTTATCGGTCAATTTATGGATTTCAGCCCAGAGGTGCAGTACGAATGACCTACAAAGAATTTATGGAAATTATGCAAACTGAAGAACTGGAAGAAAGCGAGCTAGTTCGCTATTACCTGCGTGAAGCTGGAAAACGTCAAAAATACATTAAGACTTTAGTGAAACACAATTCGCCAAGTGAAGCTATTCAAATTCAAGAAGATAAAAAAATAGAATATCTTTGGCAAGCATTATTCACTGCTATTGATGAAAAGAAACAGGGGTGGCGTTACGTGGAAGATGGCGAGAAGGTAAGACCTATGCTTTTACAACAGCTAGAAGATATCCGAGTGTCGGAACATTTGAGGAGGGAAGCCCAATGACAATCCATTCAAACGAAATCAAGATAGTTGTACCTGGTCAGCCGGTTCCTCAAGGCAGACCTCGATTTGCTCGGAGAGGGAATTTTGTTTCAACATACGATCCAAAACCCAGTGCAGATTATAAAAAAAGAGTGAAGAGATACGCTTCGCGACTTAAGTTGGATAATTTATTGACTGGAGAGCTTGAAGTCGAAGTTTTGATCTTCAAAGAGACTTTGAAAAGCTTCAACAAAGCCAAACGAATTGATGCAGAAGCAAAACTTTTAAGACCAATTACAAAACCTGATGCAGATAATTACGCTAAAGGTGTACTTGATGCGTTGAAAGGAATTGTTTGGAAAGATGACGGACAAGTCGTTGATTTGATTGCTAGAAAATATTATTCATCTGAACCAAGAGTTGAAATTTACATTAGAGAACTCACAGCTACACAACAACAATTATTTTAGGAGGTTGTCAATATGACAAGAGTAGAATTCAGACCAAATTTAAAAGAGGTAAAAACAACAAACGGAAAGACTAGATTGATTTTAGAAATTGATAAACATCTTTTAAAAGGATGTATGGAAGATTTATCTATGTTGGAGGGTGGCAAAATCACCGCCTCTTTTCGCCCAGAAACTATTTCTTACTCGGTTCCATATGATAAGACTACTAATACGCCAACGCTTCGCTACGAGCAAAATACAAGCGGAGAATGGGAAGTAATTAGAGAAGAACAAACCAATCTAATGGGTGAAGACGATATTGAAAAAAGAAATTTCTTAGTTGAGCTTGATATTGTTGATGAATTTATTAAAACAGCAAGATTAGATTATCCTGGTGAAATTAATCCTGATGATGTGTTAGAACGTATTGAAACAGGAGAAAGCCTTGATGATATAGCTTTGGACTACGAAATGATTGTTGAAGATTTAGAGGCGGAGTTAGATCAAGCAAGAAATTATTATGCGCCTTATGCGGCTGCTTGGGATGAAAAAAGAAAGCGTGAGGATTAAGCATGATTAATAATGTTGTATTAGTGGGACGGTTAACTAAGGACCCAGACATAAGAAATACTCAACAAGGTACGATGATCGCTAGTTTTACACTAGCGGTCAACCGTAACTTTAAAGACCAAAATGGAAAGCGTGAAGCAGATTTTATTAATTGTGTTGCTTGGCGTAAGACAGCCGAACTAATCGAAAATCATGTTAGTAAGGGACAACAGATTGGTGTAGTAGGACGAGTTCAAACACGGTCGTACGATAATCAGCAAGGGCAGAAAGTTTTCGTGACGGAAATTGTTGTAAATGAACTGCAATTTTTAGAATCAAAAGGAAATAGAAACCAGAATAATAATCAAAGCAATACTGATTTTTCAGATCCATTCGGCGGAACATCGATTGATGTTAGTGATGATGATTTGCCATTTGTTTAAGAGAGGGAATAGTTATGGAATTGAGTTTTAAAAGTGTAATCGAAAGAAATTTCGAATTAGTTTATAAAATACCTCAAGAAGTAGGAGAACGTTATGAATCACTTACATCGTTTAGTAGAGGGCGAGATTTTAACAAAGCTGTTAGAGATTATATGGTTGATTTTGTCGAACAGTTTAGTGAATTTTTAACACCAGAAAATGAAGAACAGATGAATGAACGACTTGTTAAATACAATAAGCTAGTTGTTGAATTAAAAACAAATATTCTCAAAGCGACAACCATTCCATCAGTGATGATTTGTGGACCAGCAAATTATCCTACCAGAAGAAAACAAAAAGAAGAAGAACGGATTTATCGTTTAGAAAGTGAACTGTATTCGACAGATGGCAAACATGCTCGTTTTATTGAAAATACAAGAAAGATGTTTGATCCTGTGTTGATTGAACAAAAAATTGAGTTGGAAAAAAAGCGAAAAGAAAGGGCAGAAGAAAAAGGTTGGCAAGATTTTTACACTGAGTTAGAGCATGACGAATTAGCAGGATACGGTTTTGATGTTGAAAATGATCGGCTCTATATCGAAACACATGGTAAACCATCAGATGAAATACGAGCATTGCTGAAAAAAGCAGCATTAAGATGGTCACCTAAAAATAAACGGTGGCAAAGAATTCTAACGGTTAATGCGATAAATTCTGTCAATCATAATGTTATGAATCAATTAGGACTACCTGAAATGGAGGACGGCAAATGAAAAAAGAATATGTAAAACCATGTCCTAACTGTAAGTTATTTAGCATGTATCTAGCGGACGCACATTTTTTCTGGTATGGCAATAAGTTTAAGAAATATGTGTGTGATGAGTGCGGACATGAAGAGATAATTTAGGAGGAACAGCGATGAATATCAAGGAAATTAAACGTAAAATATCAAATAGTTCTGTTATTGCAAAAAGTAAAGAATATCAAGCTGGCTATATTGCTATGAGGGATTTTGCTATGGGGTTACTGAATCAACTAGACGAACCGCAGAAGCCAGTGGTGCCTAAGTTTGTGGCGGAATGGTTAGAAAAGATGCGTAAGCAATTAGTTTCATACCATTTTGAATCAGGCGCAAGATTTATGATGTTTATAGGTATAGACTATCACCAAAGAAGAGGGCTACTCACGCTTAATGAAAAAGTTCGACGTTGGCTTGAAAAAGATGGAAATGAAGTAAAACTATCTAACGCTATTGATTATGGCTACGAGGTCGAGAAAGAGCCGTTGTATTATGTTACTTTGCCAGATACAGATAAAGATAGCGAAGTGGTTTATGCGCTTGAAAAAAAGCGTGATGGGGGTATTGAAATATCTCTTGTCGATAGAAGAAAACTTGGTGTATCTGACAGTACAAAGCTATCTGAGCAGGAGATTAAATCGGTAGATGAACGCTATCAATTGTTTGCAAAGGAGGTTGCAAAATGAAGAAACGGTATTATGTAGTATTTGATATTTTACATTCACAGAAATATTTAGTAAAAAACATTAAAACAAAATTGTTCTATTTATCAAATAACGAAAATGTTATAGGTAACTACGAGCAAGTAAGTTTTACCGAGCAAGAAATCAAAACAATTGATGAAAGATACTGGGCGTTTGCTGTGCCAGTGGAAGAGGTGTCGGAAGGATGAGCGAATTAGTAAAGGAAATTGAGCGCCAGTTAGGTTACGACATGATAGAAGAAGGCAACATGACTGCCTATGATGTGCTTGAGATTGTCAAGAATTTTAAGCAACCGAAACTCAACGAGAATCAGCAAAACTTGATCATTTGGATGAAAGAAAATGAATGTGAAACGAATGATCCGCTAGAGTCGATATCCGACTTGTTTTTGAATGGCACACCAAGTAAGTATTTTCCTGATTCACCATTAAGTTGTTTGGAAGCAGCTTATCAAAGTTTAAACAATCAACAAAAAATGGAATTGGTAAGTGAGTATTTAAAACAGTATTCGGAACAGGAGGAGTAGGAATGGAAAAAGATAAAAGTTTAATCATATGGAATAAAGACGGATCAACAATGAAGTTTGAAAAGGTAACAAATTTTCAGTGGACTTGGCAAAATGACACAATTACTTTTGAGTATTTTGGAGTAAGTACACAAGTAAAACGAAATGCAGTATTTTTCATTAAAAATATTGCTGGCTATGCGTTAGAACAGGAAGAAGCAGAATGATCCACGAACTAAAAATACTACCAGAATACTTCGAAGCAGTAACAAGCGGACGTAAACAATTTGAGATTCGCAAGAATGATCGTGGTTATAAGGTTGGTGATCGGTTGTATTTAAGAGAGTGGAACGGAGAGAATTTCACAGGTGACTCATATAAAGCAGAGGTAACTTATATTACTGATTATGAGCAGAAAGATGGATATGTTGTGTTGGGGATTGAAGGACTGGAGGAAGCAGAATGAGTTTAATTGAGAAGATACAAGAAATACAAAATGAATCATTTGATAAATGGTTTGAACGTTGGTATGAAAAACAAAATTTAGAAGACACTATAATCCGTTCAGCATCGAAAGGTTACGAAGGTTATCGGATTTCTATCAAAAAAACATGGGAATCCGTATCTAATTGGGATGAAGAAAAAAAGTATCTAGCAAGACGTCTAAGGGACAAAAGAACCGTTGAAAAAATCCGAGAGAAACTAGGCGAAGGAATAAAAGTGAGATACGTCAATGATGAGAAAGCGTATGATACTATTTTCGGGATTAAAAGATATGAACAGTCGGAATATATATCAATTGAGTGGAAGGGGTCAGAATGAACGACAGACATCGTAGAGTAGCGAAACTTAAGAAACAAGAACTAAATAAAGCAAAATTTGAGAGAGAATACGGAGTATCTACAGAACAAGCGATTGAGTTAGTAGATGTTTTTGTTAAAACAATAGCAGAAACGGCAGGAATCATCTTCCAAAATATTGGAAAAGCATTCTGCAATATAGGAACGACATTATCTAACATTAACAATGTAAAGGAAGAGAATAATGATCATTAATATAATTTCAGCAGGAATCATCTTAATTCTGCTGGTAAGTACTGTAAGCCAGCAAGTAGAACTAAAACATCTGAAACAAGAAAACCAATTAATGAAAAACATGTTACAAAAAACAGAGTTTTCATTCTTTGGGGAATTAGACAAATACAAATAAAAAAAGCCGGATTCCTCCGACTATACTTAATAATTCTGACACAATTATTATATCATAATTGGAGGAATCAATGGATGGTACTTTTCGATGTAAAGAAGTATGAGACACCAGAAGCAAAATATGTGGATATGGAACGCACTAAATACAACGTGAGTGTTTTCCTTTCAGCATATCTGTCAGCTAGATGTAGGGTAGGTCAACCTCGTGAGCCTAAAGTAACAGCATCTTACTCCTTGGTTCCACCTTCTACAGCAAATAATACATTTGAAGCAGAACGAATGGTGATTGAAAAAGAGGAAGCACAAGAAGAATTTGAGTATTTGCATAAACTGTTTATTCGTGGTTATTCTGCGATTCAGCATCCGCATAAACCTGATATAACAGAAAGACGGAAAAAGATATTCTATGATCGTTATATCAACGGTATGTCGATTTATGTAACTGCCCAAAGAAATAATACAAGTGAGGAATCTGTAAAAGCAGAATCAAACAAAATCATCATTCAATTTGCTTCTTCTTTAGAACTGGTTGCTTTTAAGTAGCCAGTTTTACACTTTTTATACCCATTTACTACCCAAATGCTTTCCTTTTTATACCTTTTTTGTACCAATCAACTACCTAGCAAATAATTTATTATGATAGTGTCGAAAGATTAGGAAACAGGTCTTCGACAAAATAAACGAAGGGAGGTAGTCTCCCTCATCGTTGTAATTAAGCTTCGATAGACCGCAGCAAAAAAATAAAAAAGACTAATTTCTTCGTATTTATCAACGGTTGCTGTTTATTAGCATTGACGGGAACGTATGTTTGTGGTAATGTGGCTATATAATCCTTATAGTTATATCTACTAGAAAAAGAAGTTTTAGAAAACAATTGTTTTCTTAGCTTCTTTTTGCTTTAATTAATTATAGTAGATACTAACTAAAAGGAGTTGCATAAATACATGAAAAATAAACCTGCAAAAGTGAATTTTTTCAAATTAAATCCAGGCAAAGCCGGTGGAGTTGAAGAGTTTAAAAGCACTTTGAATACTATATTCGAGTGTTTTAAAAAACATGATTTTAAATCTATTCCTACATTGGAAATGGATGGAGATAAATATTACATACAAGCAATGCAGCAAAGATTCCTTGAAGATAAATATGAGGAAGAAATGCTCTACTATTGGTTAATTACTATATCTCGTGTAGATTTTGATCAAGAAATAATAGTTGCTGATGTAACAAAGAGCATTGATGAGCGACGTAGAGAAATAGAGCATAGCAAGGATGAAGGCATTGTAGTTGATACTAGAATTGCTTTTGATCCGTTTAGAAATATATTAGCTGTGTATGCTCAGAGAGGTACAATTAATAATTATTATTTACGGAGATTTATATGTAATCTAGTAGGTAAACGGGGAATACAATTTCAAATTATTTTGAATGAAGATGGATATAAAAGAATCGATAAATTGGATATTGTTAATCAAATTGCTTATAAAGTAGCTAGTCCCAATAATTTTTTAGCATATGCGAATGAATCAAGAGATGAGTTAGCTGATTTAAAATTTGCTAGAGAGGTTAAAGGAACTGAACTTGCTATTGTTTTAAAATCTGAACAGCTAGAAGAAAAAAAGATTAAAAGTAAAATAAAAAGTCTATTATCTTCCTCTAGTGGGATGGACGTAAAGAGTTTGAAAGTAGAAGGTATTGCAGATGGAGTGGAAGATACAATTGATTTGATTAAAAATAGATTAATATATGAAGGCAGCATAATATTTGCAGATGAAATTGATGATAGAGCTGCGTATGGTCTGTTAAATAAAGCATATGACAAGTATTATAATTATATAAAGAAGACTTTTCAAATTATATAGTTAAACTAAGGAGGGTGATAATAATGAGGAATGGTAGGTTGCGTAGAAATAAGCTAATGATAATACTCGGAGTAGTTTCATTTTCTTTATCTCTATTTTTTAAAATTTCTCCTAGTAATTTTAAAAATTTTACTGATTTAATGTCTGCTTCTTTAGCTTTTTCTTCTATTGCAACAGCATTATTTTTAGCAACTTTTTCCTTAATTCCAGCTTTTACAAACTCGAAATTTGTTATTGCATTACAAGAATTAGGAACTGATATAAAGATAATGGATAGGCTCATAGTTTCTACGTTAATTTTCTTTTCTAGCTCTCTGTTTACCTTTGTTGAACTTTTGTTTCAGAAAAATGAAGATGGTTTTGTATCGATAATTTTTACAGCATGTTGGATTGCTACGACAGTTATGGCTTTTTTTAGCACATTCTATATCATAATGCTGTTAATGAAATCATTTGAATATTATTACGAAAGTTCGAAAAAATAAAATTTAATGATTATGATTAATAAAGTCGTTATTAAGATCACTCATTGAGTGGTCTTTTTATTTTATCATCAAGGAAGGATCGTAAACATGGAAATTCAAATTATGAAGTTATCAGATTTAAAGCCAGCTGATTATAATCCAAGAGTTAATTTAGAACCTGGTATGGAGGAATACGAGAAGCTAAAACATTCCATTTTGGAATTTGGCTTTGTTGATCCGCCTATTTTTAACAAACGAACAGGAAATCTCGTGGGCGGTCATCAACGTGTCGCTGTAGCTAAAGATTCGGGTCTGTGCGAAGAGATAGAGGTGTCGATAGTAGATTTACCTTTAGAGAAAGAAAAATCGCTCAATGTGGCTCTTAATAAGATTTCTGGACAGTGGGATGAAGATAAATTATCAGAATTGCTACAAAACATGGAGAATGAGGAACTAGGGCTAACTGGATTTAATCAAGAGGAAATAGATGAATTACTTGTAAGTATGGATGAGGTTGTGACTTTAGCTGATAAAGTAAAAGCCAACCCTGTCGATTCTAATTTATTTGATACTTTTTTATTTCCACCTTTTTCTTATCTTGATACAAAAACAAAGCGTTGGCTAGATCGAAAAAAACAGTGGAAAGAACTAGGGATTAAGAGTGAAATTGGTCGCGGTGAAAATCTAGTATTTAGCGCCAATCTTCAAGCCACAGGCTTAGAAGGAACATCAATTTTTGATCCGGTATTGTGTGAACTAGGATATCGATGGTTCACACCAAAAACGGGAAGTAATATTTTTGATCCATTTGCTGGTGGTTCTGTACGTGGAATAGTTGCAAAAGTATTAGGCCACAACTATACAGGTATTGATTTAAGAAAGGAACAAATTGAAGCTAACTATGCCAATGCGAAAGAGATCAGGTTAGAGGATATTCATTGGATATGCGATGACAGTTTAAATATTGATAATCATATAGAAGATGAGAGCCAAGACTTACTCTTCACATGTCCACCATATGCGGATTTAGAGGTCTACTCACAAGATGAAAGAGATATTAGTAATATGACTTACGAACAATTTGCAGATGTTTATAGCCAAATTTTAAAACGGTCAGCAAGAAAACTTAAAAATAATCGTTTTGCGGTTATTACTATTTCTGATGTTCGAGATAAAAAAGGTTTTTATAGAGATTTAACTGGTTTGACTAAACGATCATTAGCTGAAGAAGGTATTCTTTTTTATAATGACATGATCCTATTGAACACAGCAGGTTCAGCAGCTTTACGTGCTAGGTTATCGATGAATAATCGTAAGGTCGTTAGAATCCATCAAAATGTCTTAGTATTTTACAAAGGAAATCCTAAAGATATTAATAAGCATTTTGAACTATTGGAAACGTTAGACGATGAGCTAGAATACACCATGAATTCACTGGACGAATAAAAAGCAATCGCTTATGCTCTGCAAGAGGTGAAGAGAATGACAAACAAAGAACTAAAAAGCATTGCCGAAAATGCTAGAACCTTATATAGAAGTAACTTAATTACTAGAGATGAGGCAAAGAAAAGAATTGAGCCATTCATTGAGGCATACAATAAAAAATCAAAAGAAATAGCAAAAAAGTATAATCAAAAAGCTAAAACGATATCTCTAATATCATTTTTAAGATAAAAAGAAGCCGAGTGCGCTAACACTCGACTACTTCAACGAGGACACTAAGCCCCGAAGATACAGAGAATGCCCACGCGTGGTTTTCTGATACCCTCTGTATCTTTTAGCATCATAACAGATGTAGGGGTGCTTAGACAATGGAAAACGAAAACTTTGATTTAGATTATGAGATTGAAAAAGCAATGGAGAAAGCAGAGTCTATTGATGAATATAAGAAAATTATTCGAGTAGCTTTAGGAAAATGGCTTAAAAATCTCCAATCAGGACAAATCAAGTTAGACAAAGTTTCCGATTTAAAGATATTGATTGAGGCTGATTTGATGTTGAAAGATATTGAGAACTAATTGATATTAGAGTATCCTAAATTTAATAATAAATTTTTAGGAGTGGTTATTAATGGGATATTCTGATCTTAAAGAGTTATTTACTGATGCAAAGAATCTTGCAACTGGAGCGAACGATTTACAATTGAAATCAGTGCTACTGGATATTCAAGGTGCGGTTTATGATTTGCAAGAAGAAAATAGAGATTTAAGAAATAAAATACATGAATTAGAAAATAATAATATTTTAGAAACTGAACTTGAATACAGAAATGGCGTATATACTAAAGGAAATGATGTCTTTTGTGCGGTATGTTGGGATAAAGATAAAAGATTATCTAGAGTTCGAAAAGTAAACCAATCAGGAAATGGAAATACTGCATATTTTTGCGATGTTTGTAAGCAATGGAGATTTTCAGATATTAAATGGGAGTAAGAAAGTAGTTTAAAAAATAACATACTAAATGTTTTCATCTTGTAAAAATTAGAAAACAAAACTCAACCTAAATAGATTGTGAGGTGGTGTGTATTGAATGGCAAGAAAACGTGATCCAAGACGTGATGAAGCCAAAAGGATTTGGTTGGAATCCAACGGAGAAAAGCAATTAAAGGAAATTGCATCAGAATTAAATGTTTCAGATTCACAGGTTAGAAAATGGAAATCAATTGATAAATGGAGTGCTGAATTGAAAAGTAACGTTACCAATGGCAAAAGTAACGTTACCAATCAAGGAGGCGCTCCTTTTGGTAATCAGAATGCAAAAGGAAATAAAGGCAATAGCCGAGCATCACCTCCAGTAGGGAACAAGAACGCTTTGAAAACAGGCGAGTATGAAACCATATTTTTTGAGACACTAAGTGATGAAGAGAAGGACATCTATTCTAATTTGAATAATGATCCTTCTTTTGTTTTGTCTGAGGAAATTCGTTTGTTAAAGATAAGACAGTTGCGAATGATGAAAAGAGTACAGAAAGCTGAGGCTGGTTTAAACGATGAAGAAATCGAACGTCTGCAACAGTTAAGGAAAATCAAAACGCCGATTGAAAAAAACGGTAGAAAATTAGAAATCAAACGAGAGGTTATGCAAGATGTTCAAGTTAGCAGAAAAACACATCGCAAAATTGATGATATTCTTTCAATTGAAGATTCATTAACTCGGATTAGCAATCAGTTATCTAAAGCCATTAAGCAAATGAATGAACTATATATAACAGATTACAAAACTGATTTAATGAAAGCACAAACCGAGAAAATTCAAGCTGAAACAGCTGATATTAGCGGTAATAATTCTGGTGAGGAAGTGGAAGAATGGAAGCAAGCAGTTTTAAATGCAGCAAATAAACGGGTGGTGAGAGAGAATGAGCAGTGATTTTATTCCTTTTGCTAATATAGGTGCTGCGATTGATTATTACTATGATAAGCCAGTAGCTTTTTGCCAAGACATATTGCATTTAGATCCTGATGAATGGCAGGAAAGTGTTTTGAATGATTTGGCTGAATTTCCAAAGGTTTCAGTTCGTTCTGGACAAGGTGTTGGAAAAACAGCATTGGAAGCAGGAGCAATACTTTGGTTTTTAACTTGTCGACCATACGCAAAAGTGATTGCTACAGCGCCAACCATGAAACAACTTTACGATGTGCTTTGGGCAGAAGTAGCTAAATGGCTAAATGATAGCTTGATCAAAAACTTACTGAAGTGGACAAAGACCAAAATTTATATGGTTGGTGATTCAGAGCGTTGGTTTGCTACAGCTAGAACAGCAACTAAACCAGAAAATATGCAAGGTTTTCACGAAGACCATATGTTGATTGTTGTAGATGAAGCTTCTGGTGTATCTGATCCAATTATGGAAGCTATTCTTGGTACGCTATCAGGTTTTGATAATAAGCTATTGATGTGTGGAAACCCAAATAATATTGAAGGTGTCTTTTACGATTCCCACAATTCAGACCGTGATAAATACAGAGTTCATAAAGTATCTAGTTACGATAGTAAACGCACAAACAAAGACAACATAGAAATGATTCTTAAAAAATATGGAAAAGAAAGCGATGTTGCTCGTGTCCGTATTTTTGGAGAATTTCCTAAAGGTGCGTTGGATTCATTTATCAGTCTTGAAACGGTTGAATTGGCTACAGAAAAGCAAATTAGTGATTCTTTAGTCAATAAAACAACGGTTGCTCATATTGGTGTCGACGTAGCTCGGTATGGTGATGATTCTACGATTCTTTTCCCTAGAATTGCTACTAGGGCATTGGAGTATGAGAAATATTCAAAACGTAGCACCATGGAAACAACAGGATATGTCATCAATATGGCCAAGAATCTAATGAGTCAATATCCAAGTATTGATAAAGTGATGATTAAAGTTGATGACACTGGTGTCGGAGGTGGTGTAACTGACCGCCTAGAAGAATTAATAGAAGACAATCAGTATCCTTTTGAGGTGCTTGGAGTGAATAATGGTTCAACATCAGAAGACGATTTTTACGATAATTTAGGTACTCAACTATGGGGAAACATCAAGGAAATGTTAGAAGAAAATATGACAGCAAATCTTAACGGTGAACAACCGATTATTGAATTGCCTGATGATGGATCGTTAATCAAAGAATTAAGTACTCGTAAATTCAAAATGACGAGTAGAAGTCGTATTCGTTTAGAAAGTAAAGATGATATGAAAAAGCGAAACATTGGTAGTCCAGATATTGCTGATGCGTTGGCTTTAGCATTTTATGAGCCACCAAGTCACTATCAATTTATTCAATTTTAGGAGGTGAGCTTTTGATTAGTACAGTATTGTCTTTAGAGAGATATAAGAAGCTACGTGTTAAATATGCAACACAAATTGAAGATGGAATGTTTGATCCGAATGGTTTTATAGAAGACATGAAACCATTTTTTGCTGATCGCGAAAGAAAATATCTAGCTTATACTAGCGAAAAGAATGAAATAGACAATAGACCTAAGCCTAATACTGATATTGTAAAAGTTAATAATAAACTTCATGCTGGTATGTATTCGATTGTCGTAGATCAAGCAGTCAATCATTTTACTGGTATACCCATCAAATGGGATTACGATGTATCGGAACAAAAACGAACACTCATTCAAAGATTAAAAGATAAATTCTTAAAAAATGATACAGAGATTCCAACAGTTCCAGAAGCTTTTAACAAATTAACAAGCAATCTTGATTCCATGAGATTCGCAATGCTTGATCCTGAAACAGCCACTTTTCAAGGTGCATGCGGAGTAGCTTTCCGATTGTTAGAGCCTGTGGAAGGAGATGATGGTTGGGAGTTAAGAGCAAGCAACATTGAGCCTTGGAGAGCTGAAAGATATGGAAATGCTGGAATCTATATTAAAGAAAAGTATGACTCTTATCAGAAAAAGTTTTTCCAAGAAATGAAAGTTATAACTAGAAATGAAATTACGACATATGCTTGTTATGGTGATTTAGATTTTATTACTAACGGAACATTCAAAAAAATCGATGAAACAAAAAATCCTTTAGAAGTGATTAATTTATCCGAATTTAAAAATAATACGAATCGTTATTGTGATTTTGAAGTAGCCGAGGAAATTGGAGATGCAATTGATCGTGCTTTGTCTGATCAACAAAACGAAATCGAACAGTTTAAGCTTGCGTACATGCTTGTTACTGGTACGACAATGAGCAAAGACACTGCTAAAGAAATGATGAATCAGCTAGGGATTATTAACTTAAAAGACCCTACAGCAAAAGCTGAATATGTCACAAAAAATTTAGCAAAAGATTTCAATGAATATCATATGGATCTATTGAAAAAACAGTTTTACACCATTTGCAAAGCAATCGATTTTAACGATGAGGTGTTTAAATCAAACAGTTCTGGAGAAGCTCGCAAGTGGCAAATCATTAGCCTAGAAGCAAAAACGAATACTAAAGAGCAATATTTTAGAGAAGGATTGAAAGAATGCGCAGAAACAATTGCTGCTTTCCTTAAGTTTCATGACAAAGTAGAAATTGAGCCTGAAAAAATTATTTTTACTTTCTCTAGATCTTTGCCAACTGATTTAAGTTATTTAGCTGAAGCTTTACCTAAACTTGCACCATATGTATCCAAACGAACTATTCAGAGCCAAATTCCATTTGTGACAGACGTTGATTATGAAAATGAAATGATGGAATTGGAAAGTGGAAATGCTTATCCAGATAGTGAATACAATTTTGGCGGAGGTGGCAATAATGACGATAGAAACGAAGTATTGGACCAAACGTCGAGAACTGGAGGATCAAGCAAGGCTCAAACAAGAAAATCAAACACTTAAAAAATTAGCTAGTGTATTTCCTGAAGCGCTGAAAGAGATACAAGCAGAACTATTATCTCAAGCAGACTTACATGATATTACTTATGCTGAAATGATGGAGTTTTACAGCAGAAGTGACCAAAAAAAATATCGTGAATATGTGGAAAAAAATTACAAATCTCTCAAAATGTATGATTCAAAATACAAAGAGTTTATCGATGAATTTTTTCCATCTTTTGATTATGCAAAGGTTAATCGTTTGCTACAGATACGTTCTGATATCTTTAAAATCCTTGCATACCACGCAATGGATTCAGATATGAATAAGTATTTTTCAGATCGATTGGAAGAAATATTACAACGTTCATATGCTTCAAATGCAAATGTATTATCGCAATTGCTAAATATTGATTTGCCGAATTATTTATCCCAAGTGGAATTAGAGAGTTATCTAAACTATCCTTGGTCGGGTAAAACATTTTCTAGAAGACTTTGGGGAAATATTTCATCGCTTGAACAAAAACTCTCCAATGCTATTGTAAAAAGTGTCGCTAGTGGAGAAGGAGTTATACACGCACTAAATACCATGCGATTAGACTCAGAAATTTGTGACATGTTTA
>ERZ809114.304-NODE-304-length-34444-cov-6.012039_pt1 | contig 34444 bp, 30 predicted proteins | sample MGYA00520519_ERZ809114 | MGnify/ENA primary metagenome ERZ809114 (study PRJEB31570, sample SAMEA3212991) | Homo sapiens | biome: human-gut; feature: human gut; material: fecal | place: Sweden | collected 2011 ...
CAGCGCCCATAAAATCTTCCGATACAACAATTTATCAGGCGCAAACAGCCACGCTATTTGCGTGCTTGCACCGAGTTTGAAAAAACAGGCGACAGCCTTTTATAAAAGAAATAATTAACTTTTTTCATTATACAGAAAAGCTTTTTTCGAGATGTTTGCATAGCTTTTTGCTGTAATACATAACTGTTTCTTCTCCTTTATTAAATTTTCAATATTGTTTGCAATTACGAAAAGGTAAACTGATAATAAATCAATTTATCTTTCTTATTGAATAGTATTAATTATATAATATTTTCTTGTTCAATTGAAGCGGCAAGCTGCACAAATCTTTTTTCTGCTTTTATCAAATTTTTATATGTATATAGAAATTCATAAATAAACTAATTTTAGTAATCCGAAAACAATAAATCTCAATTATTTTAGCTGTTTTCTATTAATTGACTAACCGATTTGTGTAAAATTTTCTTTTTTACAATCTGAAAGCAATCATATCAAATCAAAATATTTAGATTTATACGCGTATAAATAACTTTAGCTATAATGTTATTTTGCTGTTTTTAAAATTTCAAAATTAATGATATTTTAACGGAAAGTAATATAAATTTTATAACAATATAAATAAAAAAAAGCAGTATCCTCATTAACTGCAGATACCACTAAAACATATAAGATACTATCAAATTTAAAATTAAATCTCGTTGCCTAACATCTTGTTCCCTCTCTCTTTAAACATCAATATTGCCGATTACTCAATTTTTATAAATCTCAAGATGTCAGGCAGAACGGATTTACATCAGTATGAGGAAATATGAATTTATCAACGCTATGTGCTCCAGTATCTGAAATTTTTTCAGATTATCGGTGTCTTCGTCCCCACCGAGCGCTAATAAAGGCATATAACCAAAACACTCTATATACAACAAATTTCCATGTTCGTTAACAGCTTTATAATACTGATTCAAAGAAAAAAATTCGTTTAAAAAGCTCTTGTCTGCAAGTCTTTTTAAAAAGAAATCAAAATCTTTGAGCATCAGTTCACATTTTCCGTAGCGAAGATACATTATACTTATATATTCGCCGCTTTCCAAGGTAATTATGTCACCAAATGCAGTTACAAAAATGGGAACTGCGTCTTTATACGGAAAGTATGTATTATCAATTATACTTTGATAATCATCGGGATTAATCACTTTAATATATCCGTTCATAAAAGTGCCTAATCCGTAATTTTGCCAAATTTTAAGCAAATTTTCAGGAATTTTATTCTTGAATTTGTTAATAACATTGTCATTAACTTTTGCATATGATTGAAAATCCTGTAATGCAACTGTATTCAAGAGTATTTCTCCCTTTATATTTTATACAAACCTCCGTACCGTTGCACAGCACCGCTTTACTTCACACATCATATTGCAGATGTATGAAGTAGCTGTGAAGTGCCATAATCAAAACCGCTAAATACAAAACTTCTAAATGTACTTGTTTTTCCTCTATTTACTGTTTTTATTATAGCACAAGGATTTTCATTTGTTACAGTTTGGGCAAAAACGCATTAAAAAAAGTCAAAAGTGATGTTTTTTATATGACAAATTAAAAATTATGTTGTATAATATCTTCTAAAGGGGGAATTTCGGTGCTTAATATTCTGCTTTGTGATGATGATAAATCAATACTCGAAAAAGTACGGTCACTTATAAGTAATCTTCAAAAAAACTATAAAATAGAATTTAATATAGATATGCGTACATGCGGCGATTTTATTTTTAAAGAAAAACATTCTTACGACATCGCCATAGTCGATGTTCAAATGCCTGCCGTAAACGGACTTGAGGTATCGGAAAGATTAAAACAATTAAACCCCGACATTATTATTATGATTCTTACCTCATATCCGGCTTACCTTGACAGTGCAATGAAAATTCAGGTTTTCAGATATCTTTCAAAGCCGATTGACACTGAAAGGTTTAACAGAAATTTTCTTGAAGCCGTTGACTATTACAAGAAAATCAGCAAAAGTATTATAATAGAAAAATATGACGAAATTTTCACCGTAAAAACAAGGGATATTCTCTATATTGAAAACAGAAAACACGGTTCACTTATCGTTACTAAATACAAATCATACGAAACCAATAAGAAACCTGCCGAATGGTACGAAATAATCAATCAGCCTAACTGCTTTGTCCAATCGCATAAAAGCTATATCGTAAACTTACAGAATGTAATTAACTTTGATAAAAGTTCAATTACATTTCAGGGGGCCAATGAGAATCTTATGGAGCATTGCATTTCGCAAAGAAAATACGCAGAATTTAAAAAAGCCTTTTTTGATTTTGCGGGAGGTATTGTATGATAATTTTCAGCTATGCGACGGTAACGGTATTTGAGGCAATCATTTCTTACATATTTATTTCCAGCAAATTTGCTCAAAAAATGAGCAATATGGGTTTATTTTTATGCTTTTCATTGTCTGCTGCACTGCAATTTATAATAAATACGGTAGGTGTTGAATATTCAAATATTGTAGCATTTTTTGCTTGCAATCTGTTGCTGTGTATTTTTTGCTTTAACACGAATGTTTTTCAAGCAATATTTACTTCAATTCTTCTCACTTCTATAACTCTCATAACAAAAACGACTCTGCTATTCCTTGTAATGGTAACTTTTAATATTGATATTAAAGGAATCACTGAGAACGGTATGATATTTTTCTTATTAAGCGGCAGCTCGCAGTTATTTTTCTTCTTTATTGCATACTTTGTATCTAAAATTTCCGTCAAAGAAAATAAAGAAAATTTGAAGCTAAATAAAACAAATATGCTTTTCTTTCTGCCGATGGCGTCAATACTTATAATATGCGGTATGTCATACATTTCGCTTAACTATAAACTTGACGAATTTACATATGTTTTGTTTGCGGTAGGCGCTTTGCTTTTAATGTATTCAAATATAGTTGTTTTTCTTGTACACGAAGACGTATTGAAAACTCAATACGAAAACACGGCGCTAAAGCTGCAAAAGCAAAAATCAGAAATTGATACCGAATATTACTCTATTTTGCAAAATCAATACGAAAATTCTAATATTTTAATTCACGATATAAAACGCCACTTGCTTTCAATAAAAGAACTTTCAAACGAAAAAGACTTTGAAAGCATAAACAAATACATTGACAGTCTGTATGAAGATTATCAGATTAAATACTTAAAGAAATACAGCGATAACAAACTTATAAATGCAATCATAAACAGATATGTAAGTGCTTGCAAAGATAAAGAGATTGACTTCTACTGCGATATTCGAGATATAGATTTTTCTTGCATTTCAAATAACGATATAACATCATTACTTGATAATATTCTTGAAAACGCTCTCGAGGCAACGCAAAATGCCGATAACAAGAAAATTGAGCTTACAGTTAAGCAAACGAACACAAACTATATTGTAATCAACATATGGAATTACTGTGCAACTGCTCCTAATCTTAAGGACGGCAAATTGCAGACAACCAAAAGCAATAAATTTATTCACGGCTACGGAATAAAAAGTATAGAACGAATAGCAAAACAATACAACGGTAATGTAAGTCATAATTTTGACCCCGAAAATATGAAATTCACTCTCGCAGTTGTTTTGAAAATTAAATAAAATAATAACACAAAAAAGCGATGACTGATAAAAAAAGTGGTTCATCACTATTTTTGTGGGATGGTGAACGGACAGAAGGAATAGAAAGATAACAAATCAAGGTAAAGAAGAAGTCATCATCACGGTAACCGTAGCCGATTCGTTTGGATACCGCCGAAAAGTTTGTGTAAAAGTAAATAATAGACTTCCTTTCAAGCAATAATGGAAATAGAAAAATTAATGCTTAAAAGGAAGTTTTTTTAATGGCAAAAGCACCGGCAGAAATGATGAGAGAATTTGTAAAAAGTCAGAATTTCACATCAACAGATGAAGTGATGACAGCGATGAAAGATATGTTCAAGGACATTCTTCAAGAGGTTATGGAATGTGAACTTTCCTATAAACTCGTCTATGAGAAAAGCGAAAGAATATCGAATGATGAATGCGGCAATAAGTCGAAAAATTACAGAAACGGCTACTCGAAAAAGACGGTAAAAACGCAGATGGGCGAGCTTGAAATCAAAGTTCCGAGGGATAGAAACGGCGAATACGAACCCAAAATAATCAGCAAATACAACCGCAATGCAGACGATATGGAAGAGAAAATTCTCTCACTTTATGCCTGCGGAATGAGCCAGCGTGATATTTCCGAACAAATCAAAAATCTTTATGATGTAGAAATTTCTCCTAAGCTTGTCAGCAAGATAAGCGAGAAGATTATGCCCGATGTGACTGCATGGCAAAATCGACCTCTTGAAGCTGTATATCCGTTTGTTTTTATGGATGCAATTCATTACAAGGTCAAGGAAAATCATCAGTATATCACGAAGGCTGCATATGTAGTTCTGGGCATCAATCTCGACGGTCAGAAAGATATTCTCGGAATATGGATTGGCGAAAATGAGAGCAGTAAATTCTGGCTGAATATGTTGAACGAGCTCAAAACTCGTGGAATTAAAGATGTATTTCTGTTCTGTGTGGACGGTCTGACAGGTTTCAGACAGGCTATTGAAGCGGCTTTTCCGAACGCACAAATCCAGCGTTGCATCATTCATCAGATACGTTCAAGCACAAGGTTTGTCAGCTACAAACACATCAAGGAACTGATGGTTGACCTCAAGAAAGTATATCAAGCAATCAGCGAGGAAGAAGCTATGAACAACCTGATTTTGTTTAAGGATAAGTTGGGCAAGGCGTCTTGCATATCTGCAACGCTTTTCGGATGATACTGTTCGATAATTTGCTTTGCGAGGTTCTAGCCCGGTGTGCTTTCTCTCTTTTTTGCCATTTTGTTCATTCCTTTTCTGTCCTTTCTTTCATTGTAGCACACTTTTTCCCAAATACAAAAAGTGTGCAAGTTATTTTTCTAACTTACACACTTTATTTTACAAGCTCTAAGAGCAAGCCTTGACGGCAATTATATTTTACCTGTTGCAATGCACGAAAGCATGCATTCGTTTCGCAGGGAAAGTCCGAAAGATTACAGGCTTATAAGAAACTTTGTTGTGGACTATCTGTATGCGAGCGGTCACGATGTAATGAAAATGGCTGATAATGTTAAGATTAATTACGGTGACAGATTGACCACAAACGAGGATTGCATAGAAGAAATTGTCTGCAATTCCATTATGGCTATTGCAGGTGATGAAAGTGCAATGCATAAGGCTTTGCAGGTTGCAAAGGCAGATGAGGGGGTTCTTCAAAAACTTGCAAATGCAATAAAAAATCTTGCAAGCAAAATTAAAGAGTTTATCATTACTCATACAACAAACGAAGCAGCTCAAGCATTTGTAAATGATGTAAAGGCGCTTGACAAACTTGCAGAAATGTTTAGCGATGCAGCGGATAACATTAAGGCAAAAAGTGAAGAAGTAATTACAAATGAGCAAAAAAATAACACCGGTAAGGGTGTTGAGAATGTTAAGTATAGTATTGATAAACATTTTGCTGAAAAATATGATAAATGGGATAAGAAGTCGACGGGATTTGCTTTTAGAGTAGGTTCTACTTCAAGAGTATTAAGAAAATTAGGAGTAAACAATAAAGATATTACTTGGGACAGTTCTAAAATAATAAAAATAAAGGAAAAGCATCCTGAAATGACTGACAGTATAATAAAGCAGGTGCCTAATATACTTGAAAATCCGATTATTGTAATGGAATCAAATACTGTTAGCGGCAGACTTGTTCTATTTGGTGATGTATATGACAGCAAAAACAATCCTGTCCTTGTTGCACTCGAGTTAAATCCGACAGAAAAAGGCGGTAAAAGTTTAAATATAATAAAAATAGCGAGTGCTTACGGCAAAGATGTTGATTTGCAAGGCTTTATAAATAAAAGTAAAATTTTGTATGTTGAACCAAATAAAGAAAGAACCCATAATTGGCTGTCGGTTAATAGGCTCAAATTGCCGTTACCCAGTACCAGATTTGGATTCTTTAATAACAGTATATCTCAAAATTCTAAAAATGTCAATACGAAAAATGACGAAAGTAGCAATGATATCAAATACAGCATGGGAGGATTGAAAGCAGAAACTGCGGACAAGAGTGCACTTGAGAAAGCTATGGAGCTTGAAAAGGACGGTACAGATTCCGAGAAAATCCGTAAGGAAACGGGTTGGTTTAAGGGATATGACGGCAAGTGGCGATTTGAGATAGATAACAGCGAATTAAAGTTTAAAACAGATATCGAAAAGAACAGAGCTGCCGCAATTGAACTTGCGAAAATGAAAGTTAAAAGTGCAGAGCTTGAAGAAAAGATTGTAAATAATACAGCAACAAAAGCAGAGGAAAATGAATACTACAATCTTGACGAAAAAATGATTGAGTACAGAAAAGGAGTAAAATTGAGTGATGTAATAAATCATCCCAAACTTTTTGAAGCGTATCCGCAACTAAAGAATGTAGATGTTTATTACGAGATTTCTTCGGTTAATCGAGGTGTATACAGTTCAAACGGTAATGTGATAATGTTAAATCCGATGCATACGATTGATGAGCAGAAAGAAGCGATTATTCACGAAATTCAGCACGCAATACAGGAAATAGAAAATTTTGCGAACGGAAGTAATTTGGAATACTGGAAAAATCTCGGATACAGCGATGAAGAAGCAATGGCAATGTATTACAACACTGCCGGAGAAAGAGAAGCAAGAGATGTTTCTGCCAGAAGAGATTACAATGCAGAGCAAAGAAAAAACATCCGTCCGGACATTGACAGGAAAGATGTTGTATTTGCTAATAATGAATATGTGAAATATTCAGCGGATGAAAAAAGTATAGAAAAATATTCTGATAAAGAAAAAGAAAATTGGCAGTCAAGCAAAAATATATTAATATATCGTGATAATGAACAATTTGAAGATTTTATCACAAAATCATTAAATAATGATATTAATAAGAAAATATATATAGGTAAAATTTCTTCCAAATTAGGCGAATTTATATATAGCAAAACAGGTTTAAATATTTCAGGATATAATTTAGTATTACGCTCATCAGAAATAAGAAAAATTTTAAAATATGATCATGGCAATGAAATAAAAGAAAATTTGAGAGGTCAAAGAGCAATTGTTAAAAGTGACTTTTTGAATTTTGCTAAAATAATTACTAATCCTGATGAAATATATTTAGGAGATAAAAAGTTTGAAAATAAGCCTGTAATTATATTTGTAAAAACCATTAATGGTAAAACAACAGCTGTGACATATGTTTCAGCAAAGCATCACGATTTAACACTTCAAACTATGTATTCAGGCAAAAATAAAGAAAGCCTTGCCACTACGCCAAGTGAAAATAAATCCCTCTCGCAAACGTCCGAAACGCTTAGTGGTACAGCTTCCTATAAAATATTAGCACATGAGGATAACAAAGTCAATATAAAAGAAAATGATAACATTTCCGACATAAAGTACGCAACAGATGATACCATTAATGATTGGCTTGATGATGAAAGCACACCGCAGGGAATTGACTACGAAAAGGCAGTTGAAAAAAATCCTGTAATAGCAGTAGCGAAAATATATAAAAGTGCGGCACAAATGCAATTAGTGAATAATAAGTTTGATAGTCATTTAGACACCTTGACTTAGACACCTTGATTTTTTAACACTCCAAAAAGAAAAGCACCGACTTCAAAAATCGGTGCTTATGGCTGGGCTGGCGGGATTCGAACCCACGGGTGACGGAGTCAAAGTCCGTTGCCTTACCGCTTGGCGACAGCCCAATATATTAAATTTATGCAAATTGCTGTACCCGGTTAAGTGCATTAGCCGTTACCGCTTGTGCAAATTGCTATTTACAGCAGATTATTATAAAGTTAAAGCCGCAAAGGCTATATACCTTGCGGCTTTATGGTGACCCATCGGAGATTCGAACTCCGGACACCTTGATTAAAAGGAACAGTAGTGTTTCTTTATTGGAAAGGGGACATTAAAAATGCTTGAAAACACACAATTCAAAGAACTTAAGCTTAATGTAAATAAAACAAATATGGTTAAGCTGTGTAAGTTTTATTTTCATGAGATTTTAAATAAAAAATTATCAGATTTCTTCTTTTTCAAATATCAGCGTGACAGTTTTTATGTGCTTGAATGTAGTGGTTATGAATTTCATTTATTTGTTAATTGTTGCAAAGTTCTTTTAACTGAACGCAATTCTGATGTTTCTTATATCGTTGATTATGACGATTTATTCAAATTTTACATTGTTAAAGAAAAATAAAATTAAAGGAGACATTAAAAATGTATGCTGCTATTGATAAGTTAAAATTATATAGACTTGCTGAACAGTTATTTCCTCAGCTTTTTAAGCTATCCCTTCTACTGAGCCAATTTATTATCATATTGACAAAATAATTTATCAATATGACTATGATAACGCTGATTTAGTATTCTTTGTTGTGTAGCTAAATGCACATATTTCATTGTCATTTGTAAACTTGTGTGTCCGAGCAATATTCGCAGTTCTTCAACATCACCGCCATAAAGAATATAGTTAGTCGCAAAAGTGTGGCGAAGTAAGTGAGGGTGCAATCTGATAATTCCTGTACTTTCTTTTAAATCTTGAAAATACATCTTGATTGTATTATCGGTAATCGGTGTACCATCTTCTTTTTGGAAAAAGCGTTTTTCATATTCGTTTCTCATGTGTGAATAACGATTAATATATCGCTTAGTTTCTTCACCAAAAGGTACTAATCGCTCTTTTTCTCCTTTACCTTGCACTAACATAGTGTTGTTATGCATAAATATGTTTTTTGATTCAAGACTTACTACTTCTCCTCTTCTCAGACCTGAATCAAGCATAAACATTACCATTAATTTATTGCGAATACCAAAGTATGAGTTATCAAAATTATTGAGAAGTATTTTTACTTCTACATCTGACAAAGGAACTATATTGGCAATTTCAGCTTTAATAAGTTTCAACTTTCCCACATTTTGAATGAACTCATTTTCATTTAACCATAATAAAAATGTTTTCACTGCTCTTGTATAAGTTTGCAGTGATATTTTTTTAGTACCGTTTTTATTTTCAATTAAATAGAGTTTGTAATCTTCAAATAAATGAGTATAAACATCTTCGACATTTTCTATTTTGTTATCTACACACCATTCAATGAACTTCGGTAAATTATATTTATAATATTTTAAAGTTTGTTCAGTTACACCTTCAGAAATTTTTTCTTTCAAGAACTGCTGATAAGCAGCACATAAAGTCATAAAATACACCTCGTAAGCAATCAGGTAACAATATTGTAACATATTGTAATAATATGGTCAATATTCAACAACTTTGTTTATGAGGTCTTTTTTATATAAAAAACAGGAGGCAGCTATGAGTATATTAAGTTTTGAAGAACCGTACACAGACAACGAGGTTGTCGGATATTATGAAGATAAACTTATTGTCAAGCGTGAGGACGGCGAATTATTTTTCTGCGAAATCCCTGAAAATCTTATTGAAATCGGAGAAACTATTTCTCCAAAAGATTTAACAAGTATTTCAGAATTGCCGTACAATGTACAAAAAGAAATTAAGAATCAATATGCAGATTGAGAGGTGTAAAAAATGGCTTACGATCCGTCAAAATCAGAACAGACAAAAGAAGAAATGAAACAAAAGGTCATTGACCTGGCTAAAAACTTTAATGATAACCCTCAAAGTTTAATTGAGTATCTGCAATTCTCTACTCGTTTTTATAACTACAGTTCAAGAAATTCTCTGCTCATATATCAACAAAACCCAGGTGCAGCATTTTGTAACAGCTATAAAGCATATCAGGATATGGGTTATTCGGTTAAGCGTGGCGAACACGGAATGAAAATACTTGTGCCAACTATAAAGACATACCTTAATATTGACGGCAGCCCTGTTCCTCTCAGTAAAGCTACAAAAGAACAGAAAGAGGCTTACAAGCTACATAGAATTGAGGCAGAGCAACGAATACATTTTAAAGTCGGTACTGTTTTTGACATAGCACAAACAAATTGTCCTAAAGAAGATTATCCTAAATATTTCGATCTTGGTTACACATCAGAACAGCATAAACAGCTATACGAACTTATGAAAACATATTGCGAAAAAGAGTTGAATTGTAAAGTACACGAAAATCAATTTAATTCAGTATCACTGCGAGGCTTCTTTGATCCTGCAAGCAATTCAATTTCGCTTAGCGGTATGTTTGACGATTCAACAAAATTATCAGTACTTACACACGAAACCGCACACGCTATTTTACATAAAGAGCTTGATAAAACTCAAATTAAAAGTGAAGCTCAAATGGAATTTGAAGCTGACGCAACATCGGTAATGTTGCAGTCATACTTTGGCTTGCAAATACCTGAGAGCAGGCAAAGACATCTTGCCGATCAATACAAAGCAATGTGTGCAGACAAAAGTATCTCTTCGGCTGACATTACAAAATCACTTGATCACTCTCACAGAGCATATAAATCAGTTGCGGATAATATCAACAATAGTCTAAAACCTGAACTTACACCATCAATTAAAAATGTTCAGGCTGCACAGGTGACACAACCCATTTTACCAAATCAAATAGCAATGCCCGATATGGGAATGGCTATGATGATGTAATTATGACTGCGTTTTTGGCAGTCTTTTTTATTACTCAAACAAACAAGTGTCCCACGGTGGGACACTTAGTAAAAAATTTATCATTTAATCGGGGGAACGAAAAATGAAAGAAAATAACAAAGCAATAAAAATTGCAGTATCAAATCAAAAAGGTGGAGTAGGAAAAACTACAACTGTATTAAATCTCGGAGCAGCACTTGCTGTTAATGATCGCAGAGTATTACTTGTTGATTGCGACCCACAGCACCATTTATCAAACTGGCTTAATTGGGAAGCCGATGGCAAGCCTACAACATCCGATATTATTTTCAGCACAGTTACAAAACAAAATGTAAATTTTAAAAATTGTATTCGTTATTGTGAAAAAGAAAACTTTGACTTTATACCGTCAATTAACTTGCTTGCCGGTATGCTTGGAATTATTGCTGCAGATGATAACAGTTCAACTGTAATTTCAAGAATTTTTGAGAATGACTACTTTAACGAAAATTACGATTACATTATATTTGATTGTCAAACTGCTCTTGATTTGCTTGTTACAAATGTTCTCAACGCTTGTGATAAGCTGCTTATTCCTGTTCAGGCAGATTTACTCAGTTATGAGGGCGTAGAACAAATGCTTGACAGTTTTATGCGAATTAAGAAAGATACCGATATTCGTAAATATCTTCTCGGAATGCTTGTTACTATGTATCAGACTAATACAAGACATTCCGCTACAATTTACAACGCACTTAAAGAAAGTTATAACGATCTTGTTTTTAATACATATATATCATATAGAACAGAAACAAAAAACTCAGTAGGTTTTCATCGTAGCAGCGTTTCAGACTGCAAATCAGTTGTAGGTGCTCAGTATATAGAAGCTGCACATAGGATTATGGAGGAATGTGAAAATGCCTGATTTTTTTAAACCTAAAAAGCAAATATTAAAAACACCGGAGCAGGCATACTCTGAATTGCTCGGCGGAAGCACGGAAAATCAAGTTGTAGAAATTGACATATCTCTGATTGATGAAATAGACGATCAGCCACAAAGCATACATCAAGACAAAATTGAAAACATAGCAGAAAGTATGAAACATATAGGACAGATTGACCCTGTTACTGTTGTGAAGTCAAAAAAAGAAGGCAGATATGTTTTACTTGCAGGCAGACACAGAAAAAGAGCATGCCTACTGAATGGGCAAAAATCTGTTAAAGCAATAATAAAAAACGAAACCGACCCGGACAAGCAAAGACTAATCTTATTGGCCACTAATAATGACCGTAACACTGACTACCTTCCCTCCGAACTTGCTTTCAGTTATGCGGAACAATCCGAACTATTAAAAAAACTTGGCAGTAAATCTACCGTATCAGCTATAGCAGAGCAAAACAACACAAACAGAAAAGCTGTTCATCGACACATCAGACTTACATATCTCATTAAACCTTTACTTAACAAAGTTGACAGCGGAGCAATTACAGTAGGCGCAGGATATGAACTTTCATTCCTTTCAGAGGAACAACAGATCTCATTGCTTAATTTTATTCTTAATAATGCCTCGGTTTGCCAAAAGATTGATAAAGACATTGCAAGAAGAATAAGACTTGAACCTGACAATCTGCAAGAAATCTTTTATCCAAAAGTTGATGTGCCGGTATTATTTGAAGAAGCTGATATTGAAGAAGAAAATATTGGAATTGAACCTCTTGAAGCAGAGAAAGAAAAAGTTAATAATTCATCTGAAAAGGTAATTAATCCTGAAACAAGCAACCGCAAGTGTCCCACGGTGGGACACTTAAAGGAAAAAGAGCAGTTACCGAACGAACTGATTATGACCTTATCGGCTACAGTTTTAAACTGTACAAGCTCGGTATTAAAATATTATGCAACTGCATTTCCTACCACTGCCGAATCAGTTAATATGTTTAGTCAACGATTTAAGAATTTTTCTGCAAGCGGTAATACGCAAAATTATGTTCCATATCAGGAATATCAAAATTGCGAATACAAATTAAAGTTTCTTAAAAAGCAGCTTGAATTTTATCTTAACAATAATAAATATACAGTTGCTTACAATGAACTTGATGAGTTTATACGCAGATATTTAAGAAAATTCTTTCCAAAAGAAAAACTCGTTGAACTTATATCAAATACATAGTTTTCTTCTCATCGTTCCCCGATGATAGAAATACAGGGCTGTTTCAAAACATTTGGAACAGCCCAACACCCACAAGGAGGTAAATATGAAAATCAAAAGAATAATTTGTGCTTCATTAGCAGTACTTAGCTTATCAACAGCATTATTATCATCACCGGTAAACGCAGCACCGAAAATTGGTGATGTAAACCTTGACGGCATAATTAATATTGTAGATGTATCATTAATTCAGCAATATCTCGCAGGATATAAAGATATGAAATTTTACTCGGCATATGCTGATTTTGACCGCAACGGAAAATTAGACATTAACGATATATCTTTATTGCAACAGTATCTTTCAAAATCAATCATTGTGTATGGTGATTTTATATTTCAAATGAGCAGTAATTCAAAGTTGATTTCTCAATCATATTTTGGCAATGATACAAATGTAACAGTACCGGGATTTCTCCCCGGCTACAACTATGTAGTTACCGAAATCGGTTCTAATACATTTTCAAACAATTCAAAAATCGCAACAGTAACTTTGCCTCAAAATATCGGAAAGCTTAACGATAAAGCTTTCAATAATTGCAGCAAACTTACAACTGTTTATGCTTATAATAAAAACCTCAAGTGGAGCAATTCATTTTATAATTGTCCAAAATTCAAGTCAATTCAGTTTAAGTGAAATTAAAGAATAAACCGCACCTTACATACCCCTTCTCCTTTTATTAAAATGAAGAAACACTGCAGTTAGTGCGGAACTGCAGTGTTTGTACTAAACTGTTTTTATTGCTATTCTTATATTCTTTTATTACTGCGGATTGTATAAAAACAATTAACAAACAAATTATTGACAAACAAAAATGTGAATTGTAAAATTAAGATATAAAGACATATACGAAAGGGGTCAGAGTTATGACTACACAGGAAATGAACACAAACATTACAAACACGAATGAACCGGCAGAGAAAAAAACGAATAAGAAAAAGGCTATTGGTATTGTTGCGGTTGCGGCAGTAACGGTGGCGGCGGTCATTATTGCTATGCTGACCGCTTGCGGAAATAAACAGCCTGTTGCAACGGCTGATGAGGTTATTGGCACATCTGTTCAGACAGTTACACAGGTAGTTACCGATTCACAGGGTAACACTCATATAGAAGAAGCAACTAAGGTTGTTGAGGTTAAGCAGACACAGCCTGCGGAGAAGTCGGAAAAAGCTACGGAAGTTAATGCACAGAATGCAGCAAAGACCGACAACAAGCAGAACAACGGCGGTCAGAGCAACAATAACAGCAACGGCAACAGCAATCAGAATAACAACAATAATAACAATGGCGGCAACGGTCAGACAAGCAAGAGCAACGGTTCATCAGGCAGCACAAATAAGCCTGCAAGCAATTCAGGCTCAAGCAGTTCATCAAGTCAGAGTAAACCGTCAGGCGGTTCATCAAGCAGCTCAAGTCAGAGCAAGCCGTCAAGCGGCTCCGGCTCATCATCTTCAAGTAAGCCTGCACCGGCTACACAGCCGACTACAAAAGACCCACACGAGGGCAAAACTTGGTACGATGCAGAGTACAAAACCGAAAAAGTTTGGGTTGTAGATGAGGAAGGCTACACTTGGCAATGTCCGATATATGAAGACCATACAGCTGCGATTTGTAATACTTGTGGTGCTGAAATTACCGGACATACAAGTGAACATATGGAGGCTCATATGGATAAAGGTGAAAATGGTAGTTATCGTGTCGAAACTGTATCAACAATTGTTGGCTATGAAACTGAAACAGTTCCCGAAAAAGGACATTATGAAACAAAAACAACTCTCGTAAGAGCAGCAGGTTGGTATTGATATATATATGAAAATTAAACACATCAATTAAAGCAGTTAAGCAAGAGCTTGACTGCTTTTTTCATACCTATAAAGAAAAGGAGCGGTATTATGAGCGGAAAAAGGAGTCCACCAACAGAAAGAAAAATATACTATCTCATTGAAAGGAGAGTTTTATGAACAAATTTAAAAAGCTAAAGTCGGCGATTATTTCTTTTTGTAAACCTAAAAAGCTGACATCATTGGCAGTTGCATTAACAACAATCTTTGCTATGCTACCTGTCGCTAATATTTCGGCAAGTGCTTATTCATATACAGGGCTTAGTGAAATCGGCGGCAAGGTATTGATTCAATCTTCGGAAAATCCGTTAGTCCTTATTGACAACGGAAGTGCCGGCAAACTTGACGCATATAAATTCCTTATTAACGGTGAGGTCGGTTATTGTATTGACCCACAGCTGCCAGCACAAAAGACAGACGGCAAGACTATGGAGTTTACGCAGTTTTCGGGTGATACAGGTAAAGAAGTAATAAAACTTGACCCTAATTCGACTGATGAAAAAGAAAAGGCTCTTATAGTAGGTCTGAGTGTTCTTTACGGCGGTTACGGAGATTATTTCTCAACATTCGAGAACGGCGGTAAATCCGCTAAGTCCATAATGGACGGATTTATTGACGGTGTGTATTCATCTTTATTTAGTAAGATGAATACACGAGAAGATAAGTATTATTTCTTATCGCATTATACGCTCTCACAGCTTTATCACGAGCTTGTAAATGACGGTACATCTTGGAAAACTTGGAGCAACTACAAAGATGTTAACACAATGATTAATCGCTTAGTAGATTACACAAAGAATATAGTAAAATCCACAGGTGATTATTCAGCTATCAAGCGTAGTTGTGCAACCAACAATTACTACATTACACAGCCAAAAGGCAAAGACGGCACTTTTTGTCAGCACTTAATAGTAAGAATACCGAAAAAAGCTAAATTATATCTTGAAAAGTCAGGTACAAGCGAAGAAATCAAAAACCTGACAGAACAGACAACTGATAAAGATTACTTGAATTTCGCAGGTGCACAGTACACCTTGTATAGTGATGATAACAAAGTAGTTGCAGTTGCAGAGCTTGATAAAAACGGTAATATTGCAAAAATTAAGTATTCGTACTCCAATCAGGACTGGATTACAAAGAATTACTTTGAGCTTGTTTCAGGTCAGTATTACCTCAAGGAAACAAAAGCACCTGCAAACGGTTACTTCGCTCTTAGCGACAAGAAATACAATGTTACAGTCACAACAGACGATTGCAATAACGAAAGAATACTTGATATTCTTCAACTGTCTGATACCGAAATCGTTAAGCTGAAATTCAAAAAAGAAAGCAGTAATCCTGATTTGACAACAGACAATGACTGCTATTCATTAGACGGCGGTATGTTTGCTGTATTTGCGAACAAAAAGAGTGCTTATGATTATCTTGCAGATAACAGTGTAAAGAATAACATCGTCAGGTACTTCATTACCGACAGCAACGGTGATTGCAAAGCTATATCTAAAGACGGCAACTCTTGGGACTATAACGCAAATTCAGACCTGTATAAAATTGCATACAGTGACAGCTACTATGCTGTCGAAATGGCAGCACCGAAAGGTTTTAAAAAGTACAACCGTCCGGTGCAAATGGTTATAAATGGCACAAACGGTGGTTTTGCCGTATTATCAGCAACTATTTCTGACACACCTCTTAATGACCCTATAGGTATTAAAGTCCAAAAAAAGGATGCCGTTACCGGTCAGACAACCAATATGTCAGGTGCAGAATTTACTGTTAAATATTATAGCGGTTATTACTATTCTGAAAGTGAACTTGCAGGAAAATCACCTGAAAGAATATGGGTACTTAAAACCAACCAAAACGGTTATACTGATTTAAGTGAAAAATATCGTGCAGATAGTGACTATGGCAATGAATTTTATTATAGTGATGGAATAGCCACCTTGCCTTTAGGCACAGTGACAATACAGGAAACCAAAGCCCCGACAGGTTACAAAATCAATCCTGAATTGTTTATCCGACAAATTAAGGTTGATGAAGCCACAGGCTCAATCACAACCTTTAATGAGATTGAAGTGCCTGAACCACGAGATACCGTTTACGGCAATCTTACAATCTACAAAACCGCTGATGACAGTAAGCGAGGAGCTAATACTGCTAAGGATGTATGGTTTAATGTCAAGTCTGATGACGGAGTGACAGATACATATGTTGTAACTACCTCAAAAGGACTTGACGGTGAGGTAACACTCACTAACTTGCCTGTGTATAAGGCAAGCGGTGAATATGTAAACTACACAATTAAAGAGCTTGGCTACAAAAACGCTGACGGTACATATTCTGTGCCTGACAGATATGTTCCTCCTGTAGAAAGAACTGTTACTCTTAAGGAAAATGTTACTCTTTCATTTTATTTTGCAAACAGACTGCAAAAGACAGGCTTAATCGTTCAAAAAGAGTCTGAGGACGGCATTGTAAGCGGCTTTTACTTCTCGGTAAAGTCTGATGACGGCAAAACAAATAAGGTGCTTGTAACAGGCGAGGACGGCACTGCTCATCTTACCAATCTTGCGGTGTATAACACAAGCAATGAAAAGGTTAAATACACAATTGATGAATTAGGCTTTAAAAATGCAGACGGTACATATTACTTCCCTGCTAAGTATGTAAAGCCTGCGGCTCAGACAGTTACACTTGAGGACGGCAAAAGCTTTGTAGTTACGATGAAAAACCTGCTCAAGCGTGGCAGTGTAGAGCTTTTAAAAACAGACGGCAACGGCAATCCGCTTGAGGGTATTGAGTTTGAACTCTACAACACAAAAACAGGCATTGTTAATGTTATAAATAAAAACAGCAGTATTATGTACGAAGCTGCCGACAGCAAGACGGCTGATACGGTAACAAAGCTCGTTACCGACAGCGACGGCAGAATTATTGTAAATAACCTCTTGCCCGGTGATTATTACTTCATTGAAACAGACAGCAAAGGTAATATGCCGTATGCAGGCAAAATTAACTTTACGATTTCGCCCGACAGCTTAGATACACTTGACATACAGCTTACAGTTAAGAATAACAGCGTCTTCATTCCTGAAACAGGCGGAACAGGCAACAACAGACCGATGTACATTGAAATCGGCGCCGCTGTATTAGCATTTACAATATTGGTAGGTGCTATTGGTTTAGGTATAAGAAAAAAGAAAAAAAACATCGGCAAAAAGGCTCAACAGTAAATCTGTTGGGCTTTTTCCATACAACGGACAAATTGTCCGCAAAAAATTTTTAAGGAGGGGTTTTCTTATGAGAAAATCAATTAGAAAATCATTCACAGGCAAACTGCTCGCAGTAGTAATGATGTTGACATTACTCTTTGCGGCAATACCGACAGCAAGTGCGGCTACTGCACTTAAGACAGACCAAAAGGTCAATATCAGTGTGAAATGCACTAAACCGGGCTATACTTTTGAACTTTTCAGAGTTGCGGACCTCAAGAGCACAACAGCCACTCCGTTCAAAACAGAGTACACATCGCTTATTTCTTCTGTAAGTGCTGAAATTCTTGCAGGCGATTCAAAGGCTGCTCTTGACGCACTCGATATTGCTGATTTAAGTACAGCAGTATCACAGGGTACATTTACTTCATCGGCAACAAACACAACACAGAGCTTTTCAAACCTCGAACAGGGTATTTATTACATCAAGTGTGTTAAGTACCCTGCCGGTGTTACAAGTATCACAAACTCTGTTCTTGCTCTCCCGTATTACAATAACGGTGAGTGGGTATATAGCTACGCTGAAATCAATCTTGCAAGCAAGGTAGCTGACAGCACACCGTCAACAGAAAAGTCAATTACCAACAGCACAAAGAACAATACTAACTATACAGATGTAAGCCTTGGCGACACTGTAAACTTTAAGCTCAAGAATACAGTAGCAGGCTCAAATGACATTAAGCTCACAACATATGCTGTATATGATGATATGTCAGCAGGTCTTGCACTTAACAAAAGTTCATTCAAGGTTACACTTGTTGACGCTAAAGGTGCTAAAGTAGCCGACCTCACCAAAGGCACAGATTACAAGGTAAATGTAACAAGCGAGGGTGAGGGCAAAAACACAAAGTTTAATGTTGCACTTACTTCCGAGTATCTTGCAAAGTCAGATTTTTATACAAGCAACGCAAAATTTGTTATTGTAACATATTCTACAACAGTCAACAAATACGCTGTAGTCGGTACAGCAGGCAACCCGAATGAAGATGTAAAACTTGAATACGGTAACGATTCAGGTGTTGACAGTGTTCCGGGCAATAAGGTATATGTTTACACTTATCGCATTGGCGTAAACAAGCTCGATGAAGCAGGCAATCCGCTTGCAGGTGCAACCTTTGAACTTTACAAGACAAAGGCTGACGCTGAATCACAGAAAAACGCTATTGCAACAGGTACATCAGACAGCAACGGCACAGTTAAGTTTATGAACTCCGCTAACGAAGAAATGAAAGTACAGAGCGGAACATATTACATTGTAGAAACTGTTGCTCCTGCCGGTTACAATGTTTACGGCAAGGTAATTGAAGTTGAAATCCCTGTTCAGTATAATTCAGTATTCACTAAAAACACTTGGGTAAAGAATGCACCGACAAACGGCGCAGTTGAAATTACCGTAACTGATACAATCGTATTCTTCCCTAAGACAGGCGGATATGTAGGCTTCATCAGAATGGCTGGTGTGGCTTGTGTAGGCATTTCTCTTGCATTGGTACTTGCATACCTCATCAAGAAGAAATCAGCTAAGACAGCTAAATAATTAAACTATAACAAAAGGGCTGCCGATTTATCGGTGGCCCTTGCTCACAAAAAAATTATGAAAACTAAAATATTTTTTATATCCCTCTGCGTTCTTGCTGCGGTCGGAATAGGCTTTATAGTATATCCCAACATTGCCGATTACATCAACAGTAAAAGCAATGAAACAGTTATAAAAAACTACAGTGAAAGCACTCAAACAATGTCTGATGATGAAATCGACAACGAGCTTGCTAAGGCTCAAAATTTTAACGAATTGCTTGCAAAGAGTGCGTTAAACGATGAAGAAAAAAACGAATACAATGCAGCAATGTCAGAGTATGAGAACATTCTCAACTATGACGATATAATGTGTACTATCGAAATTCCGAAGATAAATGTTGACTTACCGGTGTATCACGACAGCACCAACAGAGAAGAAAAACTCAAAAACGGCTGTGTACATTTGGCAAACACTTCCTTGCCCATTGGCGGTGCAAGCACACACGCTGTTATATCCGCTCACTCCGGTTATCCTGAACAGGTGTTCTTTGATGAGCTGGACAAACTGCAAATCGGAGATACCTTTAAAATAAATGTACTGAATAAAACACTCACATACAAGGTGTGTGAGATTAATATAGTTGACCCTGATGATTCAAGTAAACTTGAAATTGAAAACGGCAAAGACTATGTGACATTGGTCACTTGCTATCCGTACTCAATTAATACGCACAGATTGTGTGTGCGTGGCGAAAGGGTTACAAGCAATGTCACGCAACTTGCAACTACAGACGAACCTAAAAGCTATTCAAAATATGCTCAAATGGGTTTGTATATCACATTAGGAATGATTCCATTAATAGCAGTTGCTATTTTTATTTGTGTGAGTTTAAAAAGAACATTAGGAGCGGAGTAAAAAAGGAATTATATATGAGATTGCAGGAATTACTTAATAATCTTCGCTTGATTACAAGAGAAGAAGTATATAAAAATATGATTTTTGTTTGAGGAGCGTACATAATGAGTAATGTTTGGGATAAATATAAATCAACGGTCAGAACACATATCAGTGTGCCGGAAGGTAGGACTTTAATTACTGAAAATCAATGGAAAGCAAAGCACTTTATAAAGGTTGACGAACAGAGTGGTAAGTATTTATGGGTTAATGCTAATTGTCCGTTTAAAAAGCTGTACTTGTGGGACGAGGAAGTTCGCCATATGACCGAGCAGGAGCTTGCAAAATACCAAGCAGACGAAAAAAGTAAGCGTATAGCTCAGAGAAAAGCTCTTCTAAAGTGCAAAGAGGCGAAAAAACAAGAAGAATTACAGTTGTTCAAAAAAGAAATTACTCAGAATATTATAAAAAAGACTTTCAGCGTTCCGTATAAATCCGAAATTATCTATGACGAAATAGTCATAGATACCGAAACAACAGGTCTTAATCCTTATGACGATGAGCTGTTACAGGTGTCAATCATTGATGGTCAGGGCAACACTCTTTTCAACAGCTATATTAAGCCGCTTTATACAGATAATTGGAATAAAGCTATGACGGTTAATCACATAACCCCCGAAACGGTTGCCACTGCACCGAATATTCTTGAAGTGAAGCAGGAAATCAGTCGTATTATCAATTCTGCTCATACTATCATAGGCTACAATGTAGATTTTGATTTAGGATTTCTTTCCAATATAGGGATTAGAAATGAAAACGCTGCTATAGTAGATGTTATGGAGGATTTTGCTGATATATACGGAGAATGGAGCGAGCAATACGGCTGTCACAAATGGCAAAAACTCACTAAATGTGCAGAATATTACGGATATGATTGGGGAACAGACATTGCTCACGATAGTTTGGCTGATTGTAAAGCTACTTTATATTGCTATCAAAAAATGTTGCAAGAGGAACATATGTGAGGTGAGCATAATGGCTTTAACTTGGTGTGTAATGAGTTTTTTAGCGATAGCTGATACATTTATTGTGTGCACACTGTTTATTGCTTCAAATAAATGTGATGATTTATTAAATAAAGGATTAATGGGTAAATGAAAATAAAAAATATAATAATTGGTGTAATTACGAGTATTGTACTTATCAATTGTGGAATGTCTGTACTTGCAAAAGGTTTTGATATTAATGCGGATAATAAAATTGATGTGAATGATGTTACATATTTGCAAAATGCTTTGTCTGATTTTGCAGAAGATACAAAACTTGATTTGAACAATGACGGCAGAATTGATGTAAACGATGTATCGTTTTTACAAATTGAAATCAGCAATCAGAGCGTAGAAAATAATACACAGATAAGTATATCAACAAAAGAATATTGCAAAAATGTCGGTGATACTTTTACGATTTCTGTTGATACAAATAATGATGTAAATGAGATCACCTTTACATCATCTGACAGTTCTGTTGCTAAAATTATTTCAACGGAAAAAAGATTGGCAAAAGTGAAAGTGAATAAAGTCGGCAATGCAACTGTTACTATAAAACAATGTAATAAAATAATTACAACAAAAGTAAAAGTTAAAAAAGCGAAGTGTATTGATATTTCCGAATGGAACTGTGATATTAATTTCAACAAAGTAAGAAATACAGGTGTCACTTGCGTTATTATTCGTGCAGGCTACGGCAAAGACCCGAATCAAGAGGATAATGAATTTCAGAAATATTATAAGCAAGCAAAAGCCGCAGGACTGAATGTAGGTGCGTACTGGTATAGTTACGCTACATCTGTCGATGCGGCAAAAGCAGAAGTAAGAAATTGTATGAAAACCATTCAAGGTAAAGAGTTTGACTTGCCGGTTTTTCTTGATGTAGAAGAATACAGACAAGCTGTTTTGCCACGCAGAACACTAACTGATATAATTTCAACATTTTGTGACGGCATAAAAAGCAACGGCTTCGAGTCGGGTTTGTATTCGGCAAAATCAATGCTTGTTGACAGTGCTTATCCCGATGAGCTTGCAAGTAAATATTTAATTTGGATGGCAGCACCAAATAATTCGTACAATGAGCTTCCGGTATTTGTTGACATTCATCAGTACAGTTGGAACGGCAAGGTTGACGGTATAAGAGGTGATGTTGATTTAAACTACATATATAACTTAAATTGATTTCGATATTTAAAAGCAGTGTATTAAAATATGCACTGCTTTTAATATATAACAAATAAAAAAGGAGGTATAGATCATCAAGCGAAAAATCAACCCTGTATTCGTTATTGTATGTGCAGGAATTATTGTAGTAATGATTGCAGTTGTTATAATCGTAAGTCTTGCGGTTAATGGCAAAACAGAGAAAGAAGAAGTAAATACTACAGCTTCTTATTCAAGTTCAGTTATAAAATTCACTAATACCGCAGAAACAACACAAAGTATTTCTAAGTGGCAAAACAGCAGTGAATTAGCAACACAACAATCTTCTCAAAGCGTTAATAGTGAACGCTCCGAAAGTTCAGAATCACAATCAAAAAGTGAAAGTAAATCTGAAGATTCAGAGCACGAGCAATCACAAGAACCTAACGAAAACAGCATAAACAACAGTTCTCATAATTCATCACAAAGCAATAACAACTATTACCGACCACAGCAATCTGAAACACCAAAACCTGAACCGACAAAGGTTCAAGAGCCTCAAACAACTAAAAAAGTTGAGAAGCCAACTTCAAAACCTACTGTAAAACCGCAAGAAACAACTAAAGATAATATATATTTGTCTTATTCGTCAGTTTCTATACATACAGATGATGTTTTGTTTCTTAACTTAATCGGAGCAGATAACGGAGTTTCATGGTCAGTCGGTAACTCGTATATTCTTCAAAATTATGGAGGTGGTGGAAATCAATGCAGCTTTAAAGCATTGAAAAAAGGGTCAACAACAGTAACAGCAGCATATAACGGTAGGTCATATACCTGCTATGTAACAGTTAATTAACGGAGGTAATTTTTATGAATCTTAAAAAAATCAAAAACAAAGTGTTATCATTTTCAATCACATCAGCACTGATTTCATCTATAACAGCAATTAATGCTTATGCTGCCGATAACAACGCCGGTGTTGATATTTCGGGCGGCATTAATAAAGCAATTAATGAAGTAAAAGTACAATTTAAAGATGTAGTCGCAGTCATTTTTGGATTTTTGACACTTGTAGCATTAACAGTTGCAGTTGCAAAGCTTGTTAAAGGATTGCTCAGCCATCGTAATCAGGGAACTGAAATTCCATGGGCAGGAATCGGAATGGCATTTGGTGCTACTATTGTTTGTGGCGTGGTTGCCGGAGCAGGCTTCTTTGGTTGGTTTGGTTTAAGCTAAAAGGAGCAGCATATGATAGATTCTTTACTTTTAATCCTTGCTGATATATTTTGTATGGATTTAACAAAAGACTTACACTATACAATTGCTCAGTTTATGTCTATTGGTCTTGCAAGTTGGTCAACCGACATAATCAATCAAAATAATAATTATACAACAAGCCTTTTTGATAATAGTATGGTTACAAATTTTTTGTTTTTTATAGAAAGCTTTGCCGGATTGCTTTTAGTGTCCGGTATAGCTTTTGCAGTATTTGACTTTGCTGTTTCAGTCGGTGAGGGAGAACGAGTTTCTCCTATTAATCTCCTGCTTAATATTTTCAAAGGTCTGTTAGCTTCATTACTAATAACTACCCTGCCTGTATCCTTGCTGATTTTTACAAATCATATTTGTAACATTATTTGTCAGGCATTTACAGATGATATTACTATAAATTTTATCGTCCAAATAAATTCAGATAACAGTACAAGTTCAGCAAATTTCTTTTCCGGGTGGGGATTCGCTATATTTATGCTGATTACATTTGTTTGTGTAATTAAAGTATTCCTTGCAAATATAAAACGAGGCGGAATTTTAATAATTCAAATGTTTGTCGGTTCTTTGCACTTATTCAATGTACCACGAGGATATTTAGATTCGTTTTCCGGTTGGTGCAAACAAGTAATCGGCATTTGTGCAACATCTTTTATATCAAATATACTAATCGTTTTAGGTGCGGTTGTATATTGTACTCAAGACGGTGCAGATGTATGGGATTTGATTTTAGCCACAGGTGTTATGCTTGCTGCGGCAGAAGCTCCGAGAATTTTACAGCAATTCGGACTTGATACAAGCGTAAAAGCTAATGTATCTCAAGCTATTTTTGCTACAAGCGGTATAACATCAATAATCCGCTCTTTTGCTCACTGAGGAGGCTAAAAATGAGAAAATTTTACTATCCCGATAATCTTACGGCAGTAAAGCTATATAAATACTGGACTATAACAGATTTATTTGTAATGGTAAGTATATTTGCCTTTTCGATAATTATGTTTTTATCATTACATATTTGGTTTTTTATAGCTTTTCTGCCTGCATACGCATTTTTGTCTGCCCGCTTTGTGGATTATTCAGTAATCAGATTATTTGTGCTGTTCATAAGGTTCTTGTTTACTGATGTACTTATTTTGAAATGGAGGCGATAAACTTGTCAAAAAAAGATCGCAAACTTAACAAAGCAATTAAGAACAATAATACAAGAGTGCAGAATTTCTTTGAAATAGCTGAGATTAAAGAAGATCATATTCTTACTACACGCAATGAGGAAAAATATTTTCTTGAAGTTAAGCCAAAAAACATTACTGTTCTCTCAAAGCCCATAAGACTTGGTATTATTGACTCACTTACAAATATCATTTCTGAACTGCCTAAATCTGAAATTTTGTGTCTTAATAATTCACAAAACTATGAAAATAACATAAGGCATCTCGAAAATCTGAAAAGCAAAGAAAATAACGCAGCCATTGCAGCTCTTGACATCAAAGACATTGAATATATGAATAATATAAAATCTGCTATGTCAACAAGCAGATCATTTTTTATTATTTTAAGAACTTCTCAGCAGGACAGCAGACAGCTTGTAAATCACGCATTGCAGCTATGCGCCGAGCAAAATTTCAATGTACAGCTTGCAGAGAAAAAAGATATTAAAAAGATGTTGTCAATTTATCTTGAGCATACTTCGTATGACGAGGAATTGACCGATTGGGACGGTGAGCAGTACGGATTGCCCAAATACGAAAGTCTTAAAAGCTTTGTAGATATAATTGCACCGTCTATAATGGATTTTAAGCATAGAAGATACTACATAGTCGGTAATACATACAGAAAAGTTTTTGCTATCAGAAGATATAAAACCGAAACGGAACAAACTGCAATACTTTCTGAAATCGGTGAAATGGGCGGTGTAACATTACATATATATAATGAAAGAGTTACACCGTCAGAGCAAGAAAAAATCTTTGAAAAAGCAGAACGAAAAAATATGGGCGATATTGCAGAGGCAAAAACTATGTCTAAGTCAATAGACAGCAAGGAAAATATTTTAGACATAGAAAAAATACTCAAAGAATCGCACCGAACAAAAGAAGAGTTTATACATTGCTCTGTTTATGTAGAAGTAATAGCTAATTCTCTTAAAGAACTAAGAGATATGCAAACAAAAGTTTGTTCAACGCTCAATAAAAATCACATAAAATATGATGAATTGTATATGCAGCAGCGTGACGGCTTTGCTTCTGTAGCGCCTTTTGGCCTCGATATGTTTGACAAAGAATTTGCAAGAGTATTGCCTGCAAGCTCAGTGGCTAACCTCTTCCCTTTTTCGTACTCAGGCAAAACAGATCCAAAAGGATTGTTCTTTGGCAGAGCCGTACACGGTGGAAATATTCTTGCCGATATTGACCATAGAGATACCGATAAAACCAACGGTCATATAGCAATTTTCGGTAACTCCGGTGAAGGTAAGTCATTCCTTATAAAATTGCTTATATGTCTTTTCCGACAACAGCAGAAAAAAGTTTACAGTATGGATTCTGACAAAGAATGTATAGATGTAACTAACGGACTCGGCGGCACAAACATTGATATGCTGTCAGGCAAGTATTTTATAAATGTAATGCAGCCTCGCCTTTTGAATGATCCTCTTGATGACAGCTATACTGATGATGAACCTGTTGCGTTTAAACATAAAACAATTATTTCTCAACATATAGCATTTCTCAAAGATTTCTTTAAAACATATAATCCTGCTATTACAACAGCTGAACTTGATACTCTTGAAATAATGCTTGAAGAACTGTACAAAAAATTTCATATTACAGACCGTACCGATTTGAACAAGCTTACAAATGTTGATTATCCTATACTTTCAGATTTGTTCAAAGAAGTTGAAAGACAGCTTAATATTTATGATGAAGTTTCAAAAATCAACGGAAAAGAAATGCTTTTTACGAAAGATACTCTCCGTAATCTTGCGCTTTGTATTCGTTCAATATGTATCGGTACAGACTCTACATTCTTTAACGGTTATACAAACATTCCGAATGCAGACCACATAAATTTTGATGTAAAGAATTTATTAAACACAAACGAAAACTTAAAAAATGCAATGTATTTCAATATTCTTTCGTTTATGAATAATAAATTTTTGACAGAAGGCAATACGGTTGTAATCGTTGACGAGCTGCACGAGGTAATTAAAAGTTTAATTGTAATTATGTATCTGCGATCATTTGTTAAGCGTGGCAGAAAGAAAAACAGTAACCTTGTTATCGCTTCACAAAATATTGAGGATTTGATGATTCCGGGGGTTGTTGAATATACAAAGCCGTTCTTCTCAATACCTACTCACCGTTTTCTCTTCTATCCCGGCACTGTCAATATTAAGGAGTACAAAGCTATAACTAATATGCTTGATGAAGAATGGGAACTTATACAAATAAGTAAAAGAGGTCATTGCTTGTACTGCTGCGGTAACGAACGCTACTACTTACAAATTATTGCACCGGAATACAAAAAAGAGTTATTCGGCACAGCAGGTGGTAAATAAATGACTACAGCAGTTAAGTATTTTTTGCTTATCATTAATAACAAGAAAGCAAGAAATACAATTATAGGAATAGTCATAGGTGTTATAGCCGCCGTTTTATTTCTGTTGATGTTTACATATGAATCTACACAACAAAATGCAGCACCAATTGCAGAAAAAGCAAAAGAAGAGTACAGCTTTTGGCAAACTCACACTCCAGGCAGTCAAAATTTATCCTGTCAAGGTGAACGCTATTGCTCATATTTTAAATCTTCTGTGACAGATTGGTGCTGTTATTTTGTCGGTTACTGTATTCAGGAATCAGGCTATGAAACCAAAGATTTTGGCTTTGCACCGGGAACTATTATGTGGACAAACAACCTAAAAGAGCTTGGAAAATTAAAAAGTGCCGATAACTATACACCACAAGTCGGCAACTTAATTTTCTTCGATTACGGTGGCAGAAGCCATTATAAAGCAACCGGTAATGTAGATCATATAGGCATAGTTGTTGAAGTAAAAGATAATTCTGTTACAGTAATTGCCGGCAATGAGTACAATGGCCAAACCTCCAACTGGGCAACTGTAAGTTATGTAAATAAATACATATTACAATTAAACGATGACAGCATAGCTTGCTATGGAGCGGTTGGTTCAGCAATTGAAAAAGGTCTTGCAAATGTAACAAGAAATGTTATTACTCACAATGAAGTAGGTGTATTTTACAACGAACTTGATAACAGTGATTTCGGTTCTGTTATAGCTAATGATAACGGTGCTCTGTCAGTAGGTGCATACGGTTGGCACGGTAATAACGCATTATTACTCTTGCGTAAAGCATACAGTATAAGCAATGCAGAAATTAACCGAGTAGCTTTATCTTACTCAAATACCGGTAGGAAAGTTATTGCCGCTATAACAAACGGAAGCGATTGGTCAAGTTATGTCCCTGACAGCTATACTTGCTCATGTATTAAAGCAATGCTGCTTACGAATGCAGGCATAGAAGCACAAAATCAAACATCAACAGAAAATGCGGAAGAATATATCGCAATTTGTCAGGAAAATAATATCAATGATAAGCGAGCTATCGTTTACTGTGCAGATATATTAAATCAATTTGGCACAGGTTCATTTGACAAAAATGTTTACGGCAACGGTCATAATGGTGTTTTATACGGTGTATCTAACGCAACTCTTGATTCTGTTTATTCTTCTAAAAGGGCTTGGAGTGACAGCAACTACAGCTATGAAACAAGACGAAAGTGGACATATGACTACCTAAAAGGCTTATCTGACACGGATTTCAGCTAACAAGTGTCCCACGGTGGGACACTTGTTGCTACTTTGGTATATGAAAGGAAGAAAAATGAAAAAGAAATTTATTATAGCAACGGTCGTTATTTCTGCAATAACAGTTATTGTAACAGGGTGTGGTTTGAAAGATGATACTAATAAAACAGAATCGACTACTGCTCCTGTTACAGTTGAAACCACAACTATGAACACAGAAAATTTGCAGCAAAGGATTGAAGAATTGGAAAGTGAAAAGCTCAAATATGACAGACTGTTTAATATTGAAGTCAAAGATGTCATTGATAAATATTGTCAGCTTTACCTCTCCTACTCCGGTTCACAAAGTAATAATATTTCTCAGCTCAAGGATTACTTATCAGATGATTATTATAATCAATTACAAACAACAATAGGTCACAGCACATACGATGATAATTATGAGCAAGCTACAGGCTTGGTACAATTGTATGTTTCTGACTATGAGGATAACGGTTCGTTTAATGTTATGGCTATTTGCAGTCAGACAATCATATACAACGATGAAGTGTCAAACTCAAATGTAACATACAATTTCAATATGGGATATTACGATAATATATGTAAAATTCGTTCAGTCGAGAAAATCTTTTAAGAGGTGATTTTATGATACAGTCAGATAGATTTTTTAACAAATTAACTTTAACCAATGATAATATACCTGATGATAAATTATTAGGTTCTTGCTTTTATCTTACATCAAAAGTAATAGACGAAACTGCTGTTAAAGCCAAAAATATTCTTAATTCAAACACTCTTTCTTTCGTTTATAACGCTTCTGTCGAATATTTATACCAAAAATATCTTGAAGATCCCGAAAAAATAAAAAGTATTTTTCGAGAAGAAAGAGAAAAATTTGATATAATTCCTAAAAAGCAAAAAAGTCTTTATATTACCAAAAAGAGTTATAGAATGCTGATGTTTCTTAAAAGAGAGCTTTATATTTCAAGAGGATTTGTAATGCAAATAGCAATTGAGCAGTATTATAACTATCTTTGTTCAGATGAATACCTTACACTTTTAATTAATAAGCGTAATGAAGTTTTAAAGGAGAATAGCGTATGCAATCAGTAAACAAACAGCAGATAAGCGTTCAATTGCCTTTATCAACGATAAATAAAATTGAGAGCTTAAAGAAACTTGATGACGGCAAAACAAGCAGAAATAAGATAATTGAATCAGCTGTTGATTTTTACTTTGGCTATAAAACATCTGAAATTACGCAAGATTATCTATGCTCTATTGTAGGACAAAAAATTGAAGGTATGATAAACAATGCTTCAAACAGAACCTCAAAACTGCAATTCAAAGAAGCTGTTGAAATTAATGTGCTTACTCGTATAGTTGCAAGTATGATGGAACTTGATAAAGACTCATATGATAAAATGCGTAGAAAAGCTGTAGAAGATGTTAAGGCAAGCAAAGGTATTATATCAGCATATGAAGCTCAAACATAACGGAGGCTGCTATGGTTGGCACAAGGTTTATTTTAAACTCCCGTTACTTTCATATAGCCAAACCCGGAGAAAAGCTAAGCGATCACGCCTTAAGCGGTGAGCATGCAGCAAATCTTGTACGGTATTGCGGTACAAGGGAAACTGTTGACAAAAACATTGATATGGCAGATGATTTACCGATTACTTTTAAGCAAAAAGTATCTGTTAAAGATTTACTTAATCTCTGTACAGAAAAAGGTCTTAGTGCAGAGCGTGAAGAATACAAAGCTTATGAAGCTAATCCTACAAGAGCGAATGCTTCAAGTTTAATGCTGCATTTGGCAAATAAGCTTTCTGAAAATACTTCATTAAATCTATCGGAACAAAACATAGTAAATGAAGCTATCAGATTGGCACAGTTTTATGATGTTAAAAATCGACCTGCAACAAAGAAACAAAAAGAAACTATTAAAGAATTTCTTGAACAATTAAATTATAAAGATGATGAGGATAAACCGTTGGAATACACCGATTATATTAATAATCCGACTATGTCAAATGCTTCTGACCTTATATCAAGACTTGCGGAAGAATTACTGTTCAACGAAGCAGGAAATTTGATAGAATATGCAGCTAAAAGACCGGGTGCTTATAAAGTCGGTGAGCACGGTTTATTTTCATCATACCCTGATGTAGATCTTGACAGAGTTGCAGAAGAAGTATCAACTCACAACGGAAATATATGGACTGACATTCTCTCGCTCAGACGAGAGGACGCTGACAGGCTCGGTTATGACTGCCAAAAGCTATGGAAAGATTTAATAATGTCTAAAGTTGATCTTATCGCAGAAGCTCACGGTATAAACATTAATAATCTGCAATGGTATGCTGCTATGCACAATACAGGTCATCACCCGCATGTACATTTATTCGTTTACTCAACAGACCCAAAAGAAGGCTTTTTGTCTAAGAAAAATATTAAGAATTTAAAATCAGAGTTTGTTAATGAAATTTTCAAAGATGAACGACAGGAAATATATATTAATAAAGACAAATACCTAAACGAGCTAATCATTCAGAGTAAAGCTTTACTAAATAATCTGCTTTCCGAACCTAATCAATATATTTCCGATGAAACTTTAAAATACTTAGTTAATCAAATGTTGACCCTTTCAAGCAAAGATTTCAGCAAAGGAAGAAATACTTACGGCTTTTCTTCACCTGACAAGAAAAAACTTGTAGATGATATTCTAACCACACTTGTAAGCAATAACAACCAACTGTCAAATCTTTATGATAAGTGGTGTGATGAAAGCTACAGTTTGAGTAAATACTATTCAAAAAAAGAATTTGTAAAGCCTGACATTTCCAAAATTGATAAATTTACACCTATCAAGAATTATATCTTAGAATGTGCAAAATCTATGAATCAAAGCGGAACATTTATAACTGCAACTGATGATATTACGATTTCTCCCCCACCGAATATTACAGCTCCTACAGAAACAGAACCGCAATCAGCAGATGATGATAACGGTTTTATTGATGATACAAAGCCGGAAGAATACGAATATACAGAGTTACAAAAAATTCCCTCATTTATACTTGGAAATGAGGGAAAGGAAGTTATAGATTTTAAAAAAGCATATCAAAATTCAAGTGATTTGCAAACCAGAACTGCACAATCTTGCAGAAAACTTGCGGATTGTTATTACTACGGAAAAGGTACGGAAAAAGATTATAATGCAGCTCAAATGTGGTACGGTATTGCTGCCGACAGTTACGGTGACAGTATGTCTGCATATAAACTCGGACAAATGTATTTATACGGTACTAAAGATACAGAAATCAATAAAGAACTTGGCAACTACTATTGCAAAACAGCTTTTATTCAATTCAGAGATGGGTTAAAAAACAGAAATTACTTTTATGAACTCGAAAACGATTCTGACAATTTGCATTATTACAGTGAAGTTGATTCTTATGAAGCATATATTGAATACCTGTTAGGCCGAATGTACCTTAAAGGCGAAGGTGTTGAACAGGATTATCGCTGCTCAAGTAATGTTTTTAGTCTTGCTGCAAAAAACGGTTATTCGCATGCTTACTACTACCTTGGCAATCAATTTTATTATGGCCTTGGTTTTACTCAAGATTATGAAAAAGCATTTGACTATTACTTAAAAGCAGATAGAAAAGGTGATAAATATGCGGCATACAGACTTGGTAAAATGTGTTTGTCCGGTGAGGGTGTAAATATTGATATACAGCAGGCAGAGCATTATTTTTCAAAAGCAACTAAAACAGTTGTGCTTGCAAATTATGACCTTGCAAAGCTGTATGAGGATTATGCCGATGATTTTAATAATGTTTCAAAAGACTATATTAACGGCTTATATAAAAAAGCATTGGAGGGTATGATAGAACAAGAAGAAAACGATATACAAAATGCTTTTACAGAAATGCGTATAGCAAATATGTATCTTGCAGGAAAAGGCACAGATATTAACATTAATTCTGCAATTGAGTGGCTCAATAAAGCAGCTAAACAAGATAATCCAAATGCAGCATATCAGCTTGGTTACATATACTCTTCTGAAAAATACAATATCATTGATGAACAAAAGGCTAACGAAAATTATAAAAGAGCCTGCTTGGAATATGAGAAAGCAGAAGAAGAAAACAGTAATGTTACAGCTGAAAGCAGACTTGGTAAGATGTATCTAAACGGCTACGGTGTTGAGAAAGATATTCAAAAAGCTGTAATTTGGCTAAAAAAGGCTACATTAAACGGTAGTGCTTCATCTGCATACACGCTTGCAAAGCTATACGAAAACGGTGAAGGCGTCGAAAAGAATATTGAAGAGGCATACAGTTATTATCAAATATCTGCTGTACTCGGTAACTCCTATGCAAACTATCAAGTCGGTAAAAATTCTCTTCAAAAGGGAGAAATTGAAAAAGCTGTTGAGAATTTTCAAGAAGCAGCAAAAGGAAATATATCTCACGCTTGGTTTAAACTCGGTAAAATATATTCAGACGAAAGTTACGGACTATATGATATTTCAAAAGCTCAGCTATGCTACAGTAATGCTTTAAATCTTTACATAACAGATTATACCCAAAATCCTGATGACTTTACAGCCTATAGACTCGGAAAAATGTATTTTAACGGTTTAGGTACTGATATTGACATAAATAAAGCTATACATTGGTTTTCACAAGCTGAAAAACTCGGCAATACAAATGCTGCCTATCAGTTAGGTAAAATAGCATTTGAAAACAATGATATTGAAAATGCAATAAAACATTTTCAATATGCAGCACAAGGAAATATATCTAACGCTTGGTTCAATCTTGCTAAAATTCATTCAAACGAAAGTTATGGCCATTATGATATTGCAAAAGCTCAGCTATGCTACAGTAATGCTCTAAATCTTTATATAACAGATTACAAGCAAAATCCTAATGATTATATTGCTTATCGTCTTGGTGATATGTATTTAAAAGGGTTAGGAACCGATATGAACATTAATCAAGCTATATATTGGTTTTCGGAAGCTGAAAAATTTGAAAATGCAAATGCAGCTTATCAGCTCGGTTATATCTATCACTCCGAAAAATACGGATTGCAAAACAATGAGCTTGCAAGTAATTATTTTAGAAAGGCATTATCGGTTTATCTTATCCGGTTTAATAACAATCAAACAGATTCAGAATTAGCTTTGCGAATAGGTACTTTTTATCAATACGGATTAGGAATCGAACGAGATATTGAAAAGGCTCTTTTGTGGTATAAAAAGGCTGTTGAACTCGGCAATATAAAAGCACAGCAAAAAATTGAAGAAACTAACACTCAACAGCAAATAACAGTGCTTAATCTTGCCTCTATAGCCGCTCATATGGGCAAAATTATTAATACAGAAACAATTGCCGCAGCAAAGCAAAAATACACATCTGATTCAAAACAGCTAAGAGATGAAAAAATACAAAAAATACAATTAGGTCACGCTGTATCCGACAATCCAATCAGCTATGACTATTAGGGAGGTTAAAAAATGTCAAAATTTATTCCGTTTACAGATGAAGAGTTGTATCAGGCTCATCATAAAGATATTAAAGAATATCTTGAAAGTATAGGAGAAAAAGTTTTACATAGCGGTACAGAATATATGTGGGAAGCACATGACAGCGTAAAAATACGAGGACATATTTGGTACAGACATTCTACAGGTG
>ERZ809114.314-NODE-314-length-33692-cov-6.896275_pt1 | contig 33692 bp, 28 predicted proteins | sample MGYA00520519_ERZ809114 | MGnify/ENA primary metagenome ERZ809114 (study PRJEB31570, sample SAMEA3212991) | Homo sapiens | biome: human-gut; feature: human gut; material: fecal | place: Sweden | collected 2011 ...
TTTGCAACAATAAATCTGCAATTATCATGCAATGAGGTTTCTTCCACTTCCAAAATAGAAGTATCGTATACAGTATATGTCAATTTTGATATATCATCAGATTGAAAGCCATTATTAAACACTCCTGCACCAATTTTGATCAAACTGCCATTACATACACTCAAGTCGGCATAATCGGAATACACTCTAATTCCGTTTAAGCCTTCAGTAACCTGTACCGTCATAGTTGTGGAATTACCATCAGGCATCTGAGCAGTAATATATGCAGTACCAATATTATTGCACTTAATATGCACTTTCGGGTTTTTGCAATATGCATTATAGTCTCCGTCCGATTCCACAACACTGGCTATGTCACTGTCACTGCTTTTATAAATAACATCCCCCGCTGAATAATTATTATATAAAATATACAAATCAGCAACTATACTCTCATTTGCCCTGCAATTCATTTGTGGCTTTCCAAACTGGATTGGTGCCATTACACTAAATTTAATTCCATGGTTATTGGCGTAGCGTTCGGCTTCTGTTCCCGAGAAGCCATATAAAGTGAAACGGTTGAGCCGTTCATAAACACTGTCATAATTCGGAGTATAATATCCAAATGCACAACTGTCTATTTTTTCAATATTGTCTCTCAAATAAACTGACTGTAATGAAGTGCAATTCACAAATGCATATTCACCAACATTCAGTACTGAATCAGGTATATATATTGATCTAATATTGTTGCAGTTCTCAAAAGCCTGCCATCCTATATCTATTATGCTGTCCCCTAAATTTATATTTTTTAGATTTCTGCAAAAGGAAAAAGCATTTCTATTTAGTCTGTTCAAATCTTTTCCCAAATCAACTTCAGTTAAGGATGTGCAATCCGAAAAACAATATTCTCCCAACGACATAACACTATCGCAAATAATAACTGTTTCCAAGTTATTACAATATCTAAATGCAAAATCCTCTATGCGCCTTATATTTGCACCAAAGTTTATATTTCGAAGGTTACTACAAAAGCAAAATGAGTATTCACCTATGTATTTTACTGTATCAGGAATTGTAACAGTATTAATATAATCATTTGATTCAAAAGCATGATTTCCTATCTTTGTAACTGCTTTTGAATTAATTGAATCAGGAATAACTATATCACTTGATTGACCTCTGTATGCAGTTATCTCTACAGAACCATCATCTAATGGCATATAATAGAAATCACCATATTTTTGCATATATTCTGATATTTCCTTTGGTGCAAGTTCTTTATATCCTATTCTGTTATACAACGCATACTCCTCAATTGTTGAATTATAGATGCTATGCAGGTATCTTCCCTTTCCCGAATATGTCGGCAACGCTTTTCCATTAGTATGGTAACCGAAAGCAAATTCACCGATATATGCTACATTCTTCGGTAAATATAAATCAAGTAGATTGTCGCAGTTACAAAATGCTGAATCACCAATATATTTTACCGTATCGGGAATATCTATAGATGTCAAATTAATTGAAGAATTAGAGTCAATATATGAACCTGAATTATCAAAAAAGGCTCCGTCAGCAATTCCCATAATGTTCTTATTAAACTTAATAGTACCGTCTTGCGGAATATCGCCCTTATAAGAATAAACAACCTTTCCTACATAAACAATTCCGTTATTCTGATTACTGTACCATGTTGTTCCTATAAAGGCATTTTGACCAATACAAAACAAACTTTGCGGAGCCTGTATATTTGTAAGATTCTCCTGATTCAAAAATGCAAGATTAGCAATTCCAAAAGTACCATCTTTTATCTTAAAAGTATATTTTTCAGGCATTTCACCTTTATAATTGTATACAAATTTTCCGGCATAAACTACTCCGTCACGCTGTTTATTATACCAACTGGTATTATTAAACGCATTAAACCCTATACTTACGATTGAGTCTGGAAAAATAATTTCAGATAAATTTGTGCAATTGGCAAACGCCCCCCTACCTATTTTTTGTACTCCGTAAGGTATTATTACTTTTTTGAGATTACTATAATTTGCGAAAGCACTCTGATATATATTTTTAATGTTTTCATTTATTTTTATTTCTGTAACACTTTCTAATCCGGATATTCTACTTTCATTTCCATACGGATCAAGCGAAGTTGGTTTTCCTAATCCAACAACTTCATAGCCACCAATTTTCCCTGGAAATGTAACCACCGTAGAGTTACCGGTATACCCCGAAATATATGCTTTTGAATGGTAAATATGGTAACTGAACATATCTCTTTCAATTATTTTCTCATTTTCAGCATAAACAGTAAGGGATAGAATTGAAAACATATTTAAAATTATAGCAAATGTCAGTATAATTGAAATTGTTTTTCTCACTTTTCTTCACTCTCCAATTAACCAGTATACGGTAAAGAAATGTAACCGTTCCATTTTGCAAGGTGGCGTGTAAGAATCATTCTGTCCTTCGCATTGACCTCACCATCTTTATTTACATCTGCAGATGTCATATTAATATTTTCATAGCTTGACCACTTTGCGAGATAGCGGGTTAACATCATACGATCTTTTGCGTTGACTGAGCCGTCACCGTTAGCGTCACCGGAAGAAAAAAACTTCTCGTCTAAAGCAATAAATTCAAAACCGTTGATATTAGCATATTCCTCGGAAGCAGTATTTTTATAACCGTAAATTATAAAGCCTTCTCTCTTATAAGAATCAGATAAATATCCTAATGCTCTTTGGCCAATATATAAAACACTTTTTGGAATTGTTATGCTAGCCAAATTTTCACAAGCAAGAAATGCTCCATCTCCTATTTCTTTTACTGTATCAGGTAATATAACCCTATTGATATTAGAATTTCCTTCTATCAAAGGATGTGATTGAGCAAAATATGTCGCTATTGAGGTAACTTTGTTTCCATTAATTTCCGAAGGAATTTCAAGCACTGAAGGGTACATCTCTCCATCATATTGATAAATTTGCATTCCATCAAAATCATCTAATCTATAACTATACAAACTGTTTCTAACCTTAACACTGTAATATCTAGGGGCACTTCCTGTAAATCCTGCCTCAACTTCATAATACTCCTTTTCATCAGAAACCATAGCGTTCATATGTCCTGAACCAGCTCCATAATCTTTACTTCCATTTCTTTTCCATGCTTGTAAACCTGCACTTTTTGACATATATATTATAGCGTCTGTTGAAGCCCAACAATCTCCACCTCCTGCAATAATCAACCCTGCATAAGACGAATAACCATCATCGTAATCTCTTTCTGCTACAAATTTAGCGATGATATTAATTTTCTCATATGTGGACATATCGTTTTTTATATTCTTCGACACATAGTCATCCATTATTTTTTCTGCATATACATCAGAATAATCAACTACATCAACTTTAACCTCAAACTCTACATCATCAGCACAGACAATGATTGTACTTTCTCCATACTCAATATCCTTGGTTATTTTTGTCGGTGTTTTGTTAGGTTCCTCAACAGTTGTACCATAATTACCATACCAATAGTATGTATTAATTTTAGGTGTAATTAAACCATTGCTTGATATGTTCACTTTCTCATATCCATCAACATAATAAGATATCTGGTTTGCCCCACTAACAATAAGTTGAAAAGAACTATTAAAATTTGACGGAATACTGATGTATTTTGCAGCCCAATCTTCTATCGCATATATTGTTACATCTGTTGAATTAATACTAATATTCTTTTTTACATCAATTTGTGTTGCATCAGTCATTACACCCGTTGCAGCTCCTGCTATAACGGATGTGTTAATAACCACACTTATAATGATTGTTGCTGAAAACAAAATGCTCAATACTCTTTTTAAATTACATTTCATAAGATTCCCCTCCTGTAAAAGTAATTTTATTTATTATTTGGTAAGATTTCATATTCCTGCCATTTTGCTAGATGCCGTGTAAGAATCATTCTGTCCTTTGCGTTGACTTTGCCGTCATAATTCACATCAGAAGCCTGATCATTTATGATTTTTATGCCATTCCATTTTGCAATGTACCGCGTTAATGTCATCCTGTCCTTTGAATTTATCACACCATCATTGTTTATGTCTCCGAATGTATACGAAAGTTTTTTGCTATTGACAATTTCACCTGATTCATCATCAATCATTATGTTATTGACAGTATTCTCAACATTGTTTTCAGAAATATTATCAAATTCATACGATTTAACATTTGCTGCATTTATATATGTATCAGATTTTATCTCTATTGTATTACTATTATCACTCACAGATGTATTTCCGCTTGCTTTACCTGAAACTCGGATAAAATCTTTTTCGCTCTGCGTTTGTAAAGCAATATCAAAATCATAGTTTCTACCCTCAACCGTTACGCTTTTACCATTAATAGTGAATCCATCTGAATAATTTGAACAAATATAAAATCCTCCGGAATATGTTTCGCCGATAATCTCACAGTCATTTTCTAAGTTTGAAAACACAAATTTTGAACTATTATTAACGGTAATATCCCATGAACAAGTATTATCCAAATTGTCCACCAATTTACAATCATATACATTCATATTACCGTTATAGTTGCTTCCATCATATTCAAGATACTCACCTCTATCATTCACCACTTTAAATGTTTTGTATGCAGTAATATTTAATTGAGTGGTATTACTTGCAGAAACAGGCTCACTTCCTTTTACTACCGAAATACTGCTAAAATTTTTTCCACTGTATAATTTATCAATATCATAAACTTCAAGATTAGTCCAAATGTCACTAATCATATATCCAAGCGCTTCACCGTTAGCATCTGTAAATGTAAAAGAGCTATAATCTGAAGATATTTTAAAAATAAAGTACCTTACATTTGGATATGTATTCTCATCATAGATTAAGATTTCATGCTCGTTTGTGCTATCATTATAGTTGTATCCACATACTACAACGCTATGTCCGGACACATCATTGTTATGCTTATAGCTAAATGAAAGTACAAAAGGCTTTTTCTCATTCTGGGAACGTTCAGCATCCTGTTTGAATTTTTTTAGAAAATCTGACAATCTTTTATTGAGACTTTGAGTATGCCATCCGTTCCTTTCAACAGAATAACTTTCAGCACCATTTGCTGTAAGTTGAGTTAACTGATAATATGTAACTAAATCCTTGAATCTTCCTTTATCACTATCGTACATAGAACCTAAGCCCCAATAATTGCTAATCTGTATGCCATTATTCAAAGCTTTAAGATCCAAATTCCCGTTATTTGCATAACACATACTCAAAGCTATTCCATGACACACTCCTCCTGTTTCTCCGGAATACATTTCATCGTGAATTCTGAAAGTACTATCCCAAGTATTTAAACTATCCCAATATAATTTGTGTCTATAATTTTTGTTATTAACATGATAAGTAGTAGCCTTATGCAAATACTGATTTGTATCTTGCTTAAGTTTAAAATAGTTATTATCGCTATAATAATTATAACTAAAACTGCTATAGGAATCTAATAAGGATTCTCTCTTTTGTGAATATGTGTAAGAATCCCAGTCACTCTTTGTAATAAACTTTGATTTTAAATTTGCATCTACACAGTTTTTCAAAATATTTTCATTTATAGTATTATACTCAGCTTCTTCAATGGCATTAAAACCAGAAGAATTACCATAACCAACAGCACCATCGTAATAAGTAAAAATATTTTCGTAAGTAGTGAAATTCACTTCCTTATAATTTGATGAATAATAATAAAAATTCAGAGTGTTATTAGTATAAGTTAATTTGTAATTACCACACCATCTATCTGCAGCAAAACCAGCAGCACAAGTGTTCATTCCTGTAATAAAATATTTATCATATAATTTATTATAATAATATTTTAAGCTATAAACATTTAAGTACTCACCATATTTTTTACCGGTTACCTCATGTATGGAATCATTACTATAGTAATAAATTCTTACAGAATGGTTATCCATTGTACCACCGGCTTCCTGAACAACTAATTCACATTTTCCGTCAAAATCCAAATCTAAAAATTCAAATCCCGCCTGCATTCTTATTGAATTACTTGTTAGAGGTAACCAAGAAGACTCATTGCTGAGCAACTTATTAATAAAATTATTACAATAATCACTTTCACTTGAAGCACTTACTGTTATTACTGACAACATTGTAATTAACACAAGAACAATCACTAATATAATAGCTATTGATTTTTTACTTTTTTTCATTTCTATTCCTCCTCGTAAATTTAATTTCAATTTTCTTTTGTCAATTCAAAAGTTCCCTTATTTTTATCTTTTGACAAAAGTGTTAATTTGTTTTCATCTATAATAAACTCATAAGTCGAATCCTGTGCAGATTCACTTACAAAATCAATTTTTATTTCATCATTATTTATAGTGTAATTAAATTCATATTCTGAGTCTGAAACAGCCATTTTACCGTTTCCTCTGCCGTCAAAAGTATATTTTGTAACGCTGTCCAGTTTCCATATTCCAATTAGTTCATCGGAAGTAACTTCAATCTGACTGCTAATATCCTGATTATTCCTGCAACCGCACGAAAATGCAAAAAATAATACAACCAATGCTAAAACACATACAGATTTAAAATTTGTCAATTTCACAACTTACTCCTCTAATATAAAAGACGGACGATGACAGAAAATCCGCCACCGTCCGCTAATCATTTTTCTAATTCAAGAATAATGTGGTATTATTTTGTAGATTTATTTTTTCTAAAGTAGCCATAAGCATAAACAACCGCTGAACAAAGCATTAATACAGCAGCAAGTATAACTGCAATATTGCTATTTCCAGTCTGAACAGTGCCATTATCCGAAGAAATCACTGAAGAAGTTACAGTATCGGATGTTGATAAGCCTTTGTCTGGCTTTGATGTAGCTGATTCCACTGTAGTTGGTTCAGTTACAATAGGTTCAGTTGTAACAGGCTTAATAGCCGGAATTTCTTCTGTTTCAAGAACTGTACCACATACTGTACATTCCTTATGCTGACTGCCCTTTTCAGTTTCAGTGGCTTCCTTATCAACTATCCAGTCTGAAGGGGTGTGTGCTGCTTTGATAATTACACTGTCATGGTCTGTAATCTCAACAGATGCCGTAGCATCCTCAAACCACTTTCCGCAGCCGTCACAAACATAGTATGCTTTCTGACCATCCTCTGTACATGTTGCAGCAAAGCCCTCAACTAATGTAAGCTTATGTGTATGTCCGAGTGCAGGAGTGATTACATATCCGCATTCTTTACAAACCTCAGGTTCATACTCTGTTGCAGGACCACTTGAAGTATGCTCTGCAAAATCAAGCTTGTCTTCACAAACTGTGCACGCATGCCAATGTCCTGTTTTATCCGATTTCCATGTGGTTGTATCGTAGTTGTGGTCTGCAAGTTCACCATACTCAAAGGTTTCAGTATCACTTGCCTGTCCACATACAGAACAGCTCTTGAAATAAACAGCTTTTGAAACGCATGTTGCAGGAGTCTTTAAGTATTCGTCAGCAACTTTTTCTGTATACTGATGAGGAGCGTATTCGCCGTATTCCTGACCACAAACATCACATACAGCTTTCTTTGTACAAGTAGCTTCGCCACCGTGATGAGCAACTAGCGGAAGTTGTTCAGCTTCTTTTGTTGTTTCAATAGTTGCCTCTGCATCCTTAAAATACTTTCCACAGCCTGCACAGTAGTAATATTCATTATTACCGTTTTCTGTACAGCTGGACTTCTTGGCAGGAATCAACTCTGTTTCGTGGATATGTTTGCCCTCAATCTGAATATTGCCACTTACTAAATCAAAGACAACATTATCCATATCAAAGTTAAGGATATCCTGGTCAAGACTTATGGTTGTAGTGCCTGTCACGGCCTCTTCTGAAACCTCAAAGGTCAATGTTGCAAGAACGCCATTAACTTTAAAGTTCTCCGGAGCGGTATCATTAACCCAGCACAAACCGTAAGGGCTTGTTGTATAATTGTCGCTGTGAGTAACTCCTGACAACAAACCTCCGTCCTTCACCTCTTTGAGCTTAAGTACATCAGCATCGTAATTCACATACAGATTAGCCGATACCAAGCCCGGGTTGTTTGACATCGTGATTGTAACATCAACGGTATCGCCTGCTTTTGCTTCTGTGCTGCTTACAACGATTGACGGTGCGTCTTCCGAATCAGCAAACGCTGTAAAGCATACTGCCTGAGCCATCAGAATACAAACTGCCATAATCACTGCAAATGCAGCTGAAAGTTTTCTCTTCATCAAACTTTCTTCCTTTCTTTAAAATTTATCAAAAGGTAGGGTTTCATAACCCTGCCATTTTGCCAAGTGTCTTGTAAGAACCATACGATCCTTAGCATTCACCTCACCGTCGTTGTTTACATCAGCGGCGGTCATATCTATATTTTCATAGCCTGTCCATTTTGCAAGGTGGCGAGTGAGCATCATTCTGTCCTTTGCATTTACTTCATTGTCATTATTAATGTCACCTAAAACACTCTTTCTCGGCGATGCAACAACATAATCGCTGAAATGCTCAGTATAGAACTTCAAATATCCGTCTTTATACACTGCTTGCATATCAGTCAGTGTATTATCTGACTCAACACGATAAACCTTTGCGTTTTCATCTTTACAAGGAATGCTTACCTCTGCCATTCCCTCATGCTGAACCTTTTTCCCGTTTTTCGACAATGTAATGTCATACACATTCAAAATGCTCTTGTTATTGTCAAATAAGGACTTTATTTTATCAAGATTTTCTTTATCTGAAATCTCTTTTACAACAAGCTCAGCGTCAGCTTTTGCGATAACTCCTATGCCACTGTTATTATCTGTATGGTTATAATTCTTATTGTCCAAATCAATAAATGTAAAACCATTTTCATTTGCATAGGTTTCTGCAGCAGTACCCGACTTACCTAAGATTGTAAAATTATCAACAGTTTCACCTTTTTCAGAGTCATAATAAGAGCAACCATTATATCCAAATGAATATTCGCCAATCCTTTCAACACTGCTCGGAACAGTAACGCATTTTAGGTTGGGGCAGTTAACGAATGCACCTCCACCATAAGAACTTATACTTTTCACACTGTCGGGGATCACTACGTTTGTAAGACTTGTGCAACCGTAAAATGCATACTCACCGATAGATGTAACACTGTCGGGGATTGTTATGCTTGCAAGGCTTGTGCAACCGTCAAATGTAGAATCATCGATAGATGTAACACCGTCGGGGATCACTACGCTTGTAAGGCTTGTGCAACCGGAAAACGCATTCCAGCGAATCTCTGTAACACTGTTTGGAATAGAATAACTTGCAGATGTTTTTCCGGCAGGATATTGTACTAATTCTGTTTTATCTTTATTAAACAATACTCCGTCAACATCGCAATAGCTTTGATTATTGTCAGCAACAGTTATGCTTGCAAGGCTTGTGCAACCGTTAAATGCATAAGCACCAATCGATGTAACACCGTCGGGAATCTCTATGCTTGCAAGGCTTGTGCAATCGAAAAATGCATCCCTACCGATAGATGTAACACCGTCGGGGATCACTATTTCTTTAAGGTTTGTGCAATAAGAAAAAGCACCATCACCAATCTCTGTAACACTGTTTGGAATAGAATAACTTGCAGATGTTTTTCCGGCAGGATATTGTACTAATTCTGTTTTATCTTTATTAAACAATACTCCGTCAACATCGCAATAGCTTTGATTATTGTCAGCAACAGTTATGCTTGCAAGGCTTGTGCAACCGTGAAATGTATAATCATAGATAGATGTAACACCGTCGGGGATCACTACGCTTGTAAGGCTTGTGCAACCGTAAAATGCATAAGCACCAATCCATGTAACACTGTCGGGGATCACTATTTCTTTAAGGTTTGTGCAACCGTAAAACGCTGAATCGTCAATCTCTGTAACACCGTCGGGGATTGTTATGCTTGTAAGACTTGTGCAACCTTGAAATGTATAATCATAGATAGATGTAACACCGTCGGGGATCACTACGCTTGTAAGGCTTGTGCAACCGGAAAATGCACTATAACCAATCCATGTAACACTGTTGGGAATTACTATTTCTTTAAGGCTTTTGCAACCGGAAAACGCATCCTGGCGAATCTCTGTAACACTGTCGGGGATTTCTATGCTTGAAAGGCTTGTGCAACCGCAAAACGCACCACGTTCAATCACTGTAACACTGTTGGGGATTACTACGTTTGTAAGGCTTGTGCAACCGGAAAATGCAGAATTACCGATAGATGTAACACTGTCGGGGATCACTACGTTTGTAAGGCTTGTGCAATCGTAAAATGTATTCTGACCGATAGACGTAACACTGTCGGGGATTGTTATGCTTGTAAGACTTGTGCAACCGTAAAATGTAGAATCATCGATAGATGTAACACCGTCGGGGATCACTACGCTTGTAAGGCTTGTGCAATCGGAAAATGCATTCCAACCGATAGACGTAACACCGTTAGGGATTGTTATGCTTGTAAGACTTGTGCAATCGGAAAAAGCACCATCACCAATATCTGTAACATTACACCCACCAAGTTGTGATGGAACAGAAACGCTTTCATCTGTTCCGTTATAATCAGTGATTACAGCAATTTCATAGTATTGTTCTGTATCATAATTATATCTTTCTCTAATCTCATACTCAAAATCACCGCTTGTATAAGTTTCACCTACACTTTCACTGTTTGTTTCTACTGCACTTGCTGAAAAAGGCAGAGATGTAAACACACCGAATACAGTTATTATCGCAAGTAAAACTGAAACAATTTTTCTCTTTTTAAACATTAATAATCACCTCATTTTTTTCTTGTGCGTTTGTAATATACAAATACTGCTGTTAATATAATTGCAGCAATAAGGATTACCGCAATTAATATAGACACTGTTTGAACTACTCCTCCCACTTTATTTGTTGCTGAATCAGATGTTGAAGATTTTTTAGTATTACCAACTAAATCGCTTGTAGATAAAACAGTTGCATCATAATCCTCTGATTTTTCATTTATGTCGCTTGCATCAGAGTCTTTGACTTCAGACTGATTTACGCTTTCATTATTTTTTGATGCTTTATCGGAATCATCGACCGAATTTACATTTGAATCAGAATTCGATGCCTTAGATGTTGTTTCCGGCAAATCACTATCTTTTGACTGTGATGAACTACTGATTTCAACTTTACCGCTTACCAAATCAAAAACAACATTTTCAATATCACAATTCAAAATATCCTGTTCAAGACTGATTGTTGTACTGCCGGGGTTAGCTTCCTTTGAAATTTCAAATGTAAGTGTTGCGAGAACACCATTGACTTTGAAATTCTCTTTAGACAAATCATTCACCCAACACAATCCATATGGGCTTGTATAATTGTCGCTGTGTGTTACTCCTGAAAGCAAGCCGCCGTCTTTTACTTTTTTTAGAGTAAGTACGCTCTCGTCATATTTTACATAGAGATTAGCCGAAACAAATCCCGGATTATTTGACATTGTTATTGTCACATCCACGGTATCTCCTGCCTCTCCCCGAGCACTGTTTATGACAATGCTCGGGTTTTTAGAAGATACTGCAAAGCATATAAACATATTCATTGATATCAAACTGCAAAAAACCATCGCAAAAGCAAATATGTGAATTATATTTTTATATACCTTATTCATTACTGACTCCGTTTTTTACTTTGTATACGGAAGTGTTTCATATCCACTCCACTTTGCTATATGCCTTGTTAATATCATTCTGTCCTTTGCGTTGACAGCACCATCGTTATTTAAATCTGCAGCGGTCATATCAATGTTTTCATAGCCTGACCACTTTGCAAGATGACGAGTAAGCATCATACGGTCTTTTGCATTGATTTCGCCATCGCCGTTAGCATCGCCAAAATCAATAATTATAGTCGGATCAATATATTCACATTTTAGTTTGTCATTGTCTTTAGTATTTTGAACATATTGATCAGCTGTTGAACTCTTTGCGCAACAGATAATTGCATCAAGGTTTTTAGATCTCCATTTTTTTGTAACCTCAGAAACAACCGGTATCCAAGGTTCAGTGGTATACCCAATTGCATAATCTTCCAACTTAACATTTGTTCTGTTGATTACAATTCTTTCAGTCCCACTATTGGCAAAAGCAAATGATTTGATTGTCTTTACAGAGTTTGGAACAGTATATTCGCCGCTGCTCTGTTTTGGACAATAGATTAGCTCTGTTTTGTTTTTATTAAACAGTACTCCGTTTTCGCTTGAATAAAACTTATTATTGGGATCAACATTGATTGATGTCAGCGATTCACAACCCAAGAAAGCATAATCACCGATTTGTTCAACGGATGCAGGAATTGTAATTTCTGTGAGTGATGTCCAGCCATTAAAAGCAAGGTCGCCGATTCTTATCAAGCTATTTGGCAAAGAAATAGTTTTGATATTCTCAGTTGCTCCGCAAAAAACATTAAACAAAGCCCCGTCAGCAATAGTTTTAGTACCTTCTTTTATGGTAAGATTTTGCGGAGCCGACTCGCCTTTGTTTCTCAGATAGATATGGTCAAGATATACTGAACCGTCGGGCTGAGCATCATACCATTTTGTGCCGTCAAAGGCACAGCTTGAAATTTTGAGAACAGTATCAGGAATTTGAATATCAGAAAGTTCTGAGCATCCGCCAAATGAGTTATATGCTATTTCTGTAACAGTTTTTCCTGCGTGGAAGTTTCTAATCTTGGAGTATCTAAAACTGCTATCGCCATAGTTTGAAATATTCTCACTCGGTGAATAATTTTTAAGTGGGCAGCCAATAAAAGCACTTTCACCGATTTCAACATTATCGCCTTTAATTTCAAGGTCATTTAGATAGTTACAGTTTTCAAAAGCTTTATAACAAATTTTGGTAATATTTTTTGGTATAAAAACATTATTTAATGCAGTCTGAGCAAATGTGCAGTCCTTAATTTCAGTTAATCCAGAACCTAAATTTATACTTTTTAAATTTTCACATAAACAAAAAGCAGATGCACCAATTGATTTAACATTATCAGGGATGCTAACATTTATTACGGGTGTTTGTTGAAATGTACCCTCTCCGATTGTTCCAACGCTTTTTCCAATTGTTATTGTTTGTACTTTAGATTTTGCAAAAGCATAGTCATCAACCGATTTAACCTTGTCAGGAATTGTAATTTTTGCTAATCCGCTTTCATAAAAAGCACTATCACCAATCGCTTCCAAATTATCAGAAAGTGAAATATCTTTTAGAGAAGTACACTTGGCAAATGCCTCGTTACTGATTTTTGTTACATTGCTCGGCAAAGAAACATTATTAAGAGAAGTACAACCTCTAAATGCACTATATACAATATCTGTTACATTTTTGGAGATATTTACATCTGTAAGATTTTTACAAGCGGCAAAAGCTTTATCGGAAATTTGTGTAACAGAATCAGGCATAGTGTATTTACCGCCCTTCGTTTTATTACATAAAACAACTTTAGTCATATCTACTGTATATGTAACGCCATCAACTGTCTTGTAATATTTTGATTCATCTGCAAAAACTATGTTAATATTGTCAGATTTACTTTCGGTAATTGCATCAATATTACTAACCGATGCAGGTACTGTATGTGATTTAGATTTTCCATTCGGATAAACCACCATAGTATCAACTGCACTATTATATACAACACCTTCTATAGATAAATAATTCTTATTGTTTGAAGAAACATTAATTTCGCTTAAATTATAAAGACGCATAAACATTTTAGCGCTAAGGTATTCAACTCCACTACCGATTGTCAGGGATTGCAATGATCTACAGCCTTCAAATGCGTCCTCGGAAATCGTTTTTACGGAATCAGGAATAGTAATGCTCTTAGTATCATAACAATGTCCCAATGAAGTAATACCAATAACCTTTTTTCCTGCTATTTCTTCTGGAATTATGATATCTTCATCTTCAAGCGTACAATTGGTAATATAAATTCCGTCATTTTGTGCCACAAAATCAAAACCATAGTCAGGTATAACTTCAGCATAACCTTTTGCGGTTGCTTTTCCCAAGTGCACTATAAATTCGTTTTCTTTACCAATCTGCCAGTCGCCTATTATTGAAATAGTAGGATTATCATCGTAATAATCATCTGAATTTCTTTGCTCAACCCTTCCATCTTTATATGTAACCTTGTATACAAATTTTAATGCATATTCATAATCACAACTGTCCTCTTTCTCCTTTACAGGATCGACCTCAATTATTTCAATTGAAGCATATGGACTTTCCTTGATATTACAATTAAAAGATGTCTCAAAGCCCAAAGCCTTAGCTACGACTTTGTGAGTGCCAATATCCCATTGGTTTTCATAGCTTTGGTCATTTTCAAAATCAAAATAATAATAATTATTTTTATATTCAAAGCCGCCGCTTGTTATTTCAGCTGATGTTCCGTCATCAAATGTGACTGTACCGTTAACATCAAAATAACTATATTTATACCATTCAACATAATCATCTTTATCATAATCGTATTCTTTGGTATAATATCCACTTGTACATTCGACAATGTCAATGTCATTAATTTCTATACTTTTAACAGGCGATTTAACAATATTAACATTAAAGGTTGTTTTAATTCCCTCAAGCTCGGCAGTAACCTGATGAGAACCAAGTCCCCACTGATTATTTACGCTTTGATCATCCGTAATATTAACATTGTTTGTGTATATCCAAGCATCATCAATATCAACTGTCGAACCGTCTGTTAATGTAGCTGTGCCGACAATTTTGCTACTATAGTCATAATTGTACCATTTAACATACTCGTCCTTATCATAATCGTAGTCTTCAGTATAATATCCATTTGTAAATTGGATAATTTCTATATCGTCAATACTAAAGTTCTTGAAATCTGTTTGTGATGCTGCATTAGTTATCGGGATACTGCTCATCAGCAAACACGCCATTAATGCGATTATTGTTACTAATTTAAAAATCTTTGTTAGTTTGTGTTTTTGTCTCATAAAAAAGCCTCCTAAAAACTTTATTGATGAATTTTGCATTTTTCTATAATTTCATCTGCAAAATAATATCCCATATCAACCCGTTTGCAATTCTCGTTGCATAACAAGCCACTATCCGCACAATAGATTGCCTGTTTTATTTCTCTGCATTTCGGGTATTTTACGCTTTCGTCAAGCTTTAACTCTTGCATAATACTTTTGAAAATCTGTGGTGAATAGTTATCTACTAAGCTTCCTCCGTGCCACACAGCACAACTGTACTGCGGAACAAATCCAACAAACCAATGACAGTCATTTGCTATTCCCGTACCTGTTTTTCCGCCAACTTCAATATCATCCATTTTTGCTCCTGCACCCGTTCCGCCACTCTGCACTACACCTTGAAGCAATTCGTTCATAATAAATGCCGTTGGCTCACTAACCACCTGTTTATAATCATTATTTTTTGTGTATATTGTTTTACCGTGGTCATCAATAATTTTAGTTATGGCTTCAGGCTTATAATACTTGCCGCCATTTCCAAAAATCTGATAATATCCTGCCATATCAATCACTGAAACACCATCATAGAGATACCCCATAGCCAAATTACCGATTACCTCGTCTTCATCCTCGTTTGTAGCTTTTTTACTCTCATAATCAAGATTTATATCAAAATTTTCTTTTAAAAAACTTATGGAATTATTTACACCGTAATCATCAAGACATTTGACAGCCACCGTGTTAATCGATTCCTTAATTGCCTGATAAACAGTTGTGTTGCTGTTTGTATATGTACCCGTTGCATTTTCAGGCCAATTAACAAGCTCGCCATTCTCATCCATAATTTGCTTATAAGGCGAATCCTCATAAACCTTTGACCAATATGCCTTACCGCTTTCTATAGCAGGAGCGTATACGCTTAAAGGCTTCAGGGATGAATACGGTGATAATGTAGTATTAGCGTAATTAATATCTTCGTTTAAATCGGCACTGTAAACAGCACACAACCCTCCGTTTAAATCGGTTAAAGCACATCCAAATGGTGCACTGTCTAGTTCAGAATTCAAATATGACTTTTCAATAGCTTCATAAATCTTTGCGTCAAAACAAGTTCCAATTATGTGGTCTTTTTCAAATAATATTTTATTTGCTTTATCTAAATTACAGTTATTGATCTTGGCGATAGCACTTATTGCTTCTGCAATAACAACTTCAAGATATGGTTTATACAAAGTATCGTTGCTTATTTCACTTTGATTCAATTCTGCTATTATCTGATCGTCTTTATCTTTAACTGATATTTTTCCGCTTGAACATCCACTTAAAGGAATTATCCATAGTAACGCAGTGAATATTAGGCATATTAAAATAATTTTTCTGTACATCAATTCTAACTCTCCAAACTGTTTATATACTTAACTATATCATCAGGCAGATCTGTTTTAGGCTGATCAACAATTTTTCTACCTAGATTACTGAGTTTATCATCAAGTCTATCAAGCCTATCAGCAGTCTTTAAAAGTTGCTGTTCACATACTTCTGTGCTATATTCATCGCCTGCCTGTTTATAGAGTTGAATACCCTGAATAAGCATATAGCAATAATCCTCATATTCGTCATACGAGAACGGAGCAATCTGAAATATCTTATTTTTATAGCTTATCAGGCTTTCAAAATCACCCTGTGAGAATGCATAACGAGCCTTTGCACTGTAGGCTATCTGCACATATTCATTCTGCGAAATTATCCTGTCCGCAATTTCATTTTGAGTGACAATATCATCCTCGGCAATTAGCAAATCAACTTTATTCTGCGTGTTGCCTGGGAACATTGAGTCGGCGGCTTGATTAAAGCCAAAATGCGCAAGTCCCAGCGCAACGGCAAAATACAGTGACAACAGACCAGTGATTACAAAAGAAAATACAAAAACTGTTCCCTTTTTAAGTTCAAGCTGTTTGCCATCGTTATAATTGAGAAACAGCAAAAGTATAAAGAACATTGATATAAACTGCAAATCAAAGTCAAACAAACAATGCAAAAAAACTGTAAGCAAAATAATCCTTTTACCCGCCGAGTTGCCCTTGCGGAAAAACGATTTTATAATTCCAACTACGAATAATAGGCAAGGAATCCAGCCAACATCAAGCAAAAGCTGTAAAAAGTCATTATGTATGAACATAACCGAATACACACCCGTTTGAATTGATTGCTGAACATAGTAATATCCCATATAGCCCAAACCGAACGGATGCCTTAAAATTAATGGAAATGCATCGAAATAATAAAGCAGTCTGCCGACGAAGGTGCTCTCGGTAAATGAAATCGTGAAATATCTTGAGAAAATTTCAGAATTATTAAACAGAGGCAACATTAACAGCACTGCAACCGCAAGCACTGCTACAACTATGCCGAGGAGAATTTTAACCTTTTTCCCCTTTCTGAAAAATATAATTAAAACATTTGAAAAAACAGCTAAAATAAATACTGCACGACTACCAGTAAATAACAGAAGTATAATAAGAAGCAGCGCAGAAATTATGTCAATAGGTTTTAGTTTTTCTTTGCTTAATGCAGTAAGCTCGCCCACAAGCAAAAACAGTGCAAAGGTATTTGGATACTGAAAAAATCCCGCCAGTCTGTCGGAAACCGTAAAATAATCTCTTGTTGCAGGAATAAACACAAGCACAAGTGAAAGTACTCCCAATGCAAGTGCTACATAAGGTAACAAAGCTATTAGATGTTCCTTTATTCCTTTATCTTGCATTAACAAAAGCATATACAACAGCACCGGCAGAAATTTGAGAAAACCAACGAATGCCATTCCGGAATCAATGGCATAGAAACAGGAAATCAGATATAACAGCGTAATAACCGCAATAGAAAGACTCGTTATATTTATGTTAACAACCAAATTCCTGTTTTGGGCAATTTTAACAATCAGCAAAACCGAAATTATAGCCGACAAAACACAGCCGACATACTCGTTAAAGCCACCCGATAATACCAACGAAAGCAACAGAATCCACTCCGCCGCATATGTATCTGACAAAAATTCTTTTATTTTTCCCATATATTCCCTCTGAAAAAATTCTATTTAAAGTATATTCTTGGTTATATAATAAATAATATTTAATATTCTGCAAAGGTTAAAATGATTTTATCGCAAAGTATATCACTTTACGATAAATTTTCTAAAATTAAGATATATTCAATATTTTTTTATTTCTCTGACTAATTTTTTGACTGCGATTAAGCTGACAAAAAATCCAGTTTCTCCATATTTTTTCTTTTTAAATCCATAGACGAATGAACATATCTATCCAATGTAATTTTTATACTTGAGTGACCTAAAATCTCGCTAAGACTTTTAATTTCAAAGCCGTTTTCTATGCATCGAGTTGCAAATGTGTGCCTCAGTATATGAAATTTAACACTCCTTATCCCACATTTTTTCAGAACCTTTTTAAAATAATACTGCATACTTCTTGGCTCTATAAAATCGGTTTCCGTGCCTGTAAGAACATAAGCATCTGGATTTCTTCTAAAGTTCTTTAAAATATTGATAACAAAATTAGGAATCGGTATTTCCCGTATCGAATCCTCGCTTTTCGGCGGCGTTATTATTATCTTTGTTTTGCTTCCGTGTTGCTCCGAATAATTATCCCTTATGCGTAACATTGTTTTATTTACACTCAAAACCTTTTCCCCCATATCAATGTCAGACCATTTCAAAGCACACAATTCGCCGATACGAATCCCCGTGTAAATGCATAACAAAATTCCGAGATTTTTGTCATTAAGATTATTAACAAGGTAATTACAGAGCCTTTCCTGCTCAAACAATGTTAATATTTCAACTTCTGATTTGTGTGCCTTCAGAGAAATAATTGATAAATCGCAGTTGTGATGAAAACCCTTTCGTTCAGCGTACCTCAATATACTTTTTATTACGGTCAATATGTCGTTTGCCGTTTTTACAGCGTATCCGTACAAAAGCAGCCTGTTCATATATTGCTGAACTACATCCAGAGAAACGGCCGAAACATCATACTTTCCGAGCAGAGGTAAAATATGCTTGCCGATAATCATCTTATAGTGAGCCAAAGTTGACTCCTTAACGCACAGCCTTTTGTTTTCGAGCCATTCCTCGGATAGTTTTGCAAAGTTAGCAGATAAAATATTACAACTTGCTTTGTGTGATTTAACTCGTTCCAGCTTTTGCTTAACCTCGGTGTAGCTTTTTCCATATAAATAACCATATACAGCCTTGTTGCTCAAATCTCTATCTTTTATATATCTACCTTCCCATCTTCCATCCTTTCTTTTAAAAATATTTTCGCCCTTTCTTGGCATAAAAAATAACTCCCTTCTTGACTGAAATTTTGACTGATAATAAAATAAAAAGTAACTAAGTTTTTTAGAAAATTATTTCAATTTGTCTTTTATTATAAATTTAATGCTTAAACTCCTACAAAAATCAAATGCTTAAACTCCTTTTTATATTGACTTTTCTAACACTAAGTGGTAAAATTTAGATGTAGTATTGTAATATTTTTAATCGTAAAGTGATATACTTTGCGATTAATTTTCTCTAAAGCAAGTATCTTCGGGTACTTGTTTTTATTTTTTACAATGTTAATGGCAGTCATATTTCTTATTTGTATAAGTCACTGACTCTGTGCTACGCCAAAATTTCATCTACATATGAAAGCAAAAAATCACTTTTACAAAAACATATATTTATCATGTCATTATAATACACAACATAAATTTCTCATGTATAATGATAAAATCATAGTTTTCTAGAATGCATTCTTTAGACGATATTATTCTACTATAGACGCTTATAAAAATCAACCATAGCACATATAATATCTACAGTAGCAACGGAGGATGTATATGAGCAACAATGATATTTTACTTAAAGATATGGGAAAACGAATTTCCGAGCGCAGAAAAGATATGAAACTTTCACAAGAAGAATTAGCTGAATTAGCAGAAGTTTCACCTCAACTTTTATCTACAGCAGAAAGGGGAACAAAAGCACTTCGCCCTGAAAATCTCTTAAAAATCAGCACAGCTCTCGGAGTAAGTGTCGATTACCTCCTTACTGGCGAAATCATCGACAAGGATTTATCAATTATTTCTAATAAACTGAAAAATGCATCCTCAACTCAGGTAAGGTCAATAGAAAAAATAATCGACGAATGTATTAATCTCTGTGAATGATAGTCGGTATAGTTTTATATCTATTTATATTATAATATCTATAATCTAATTGTAATAAAATAGGCACCTTTAACCAAACGGATAGTAGATTTCCCTTTGGACATAGCTGCTCATTTTTATAATATACCACAATATGCTTTTGATTTACTAAATATCAATTTCTGACTATTAAGATAAAAAATTCACTTCGGTTATTACTGTGTAAAAGGTTTCGGACTGCAGTTTTAATGCAGTCCTTGACTTTATCCTATTCGATTTGTTTCCGATAAGGCGCACTGCAATGCAACAAAGCTTCTTTATTTTTACGAAGATTTGCCATTAGGGTGACAACATCCTGCAAGTTGCCCTGTGCTTCAATGGTTTCATTTACATCGTTACCGCTTGACTTGAGCTTGTTTTTTCGTGTGGCGTTCTGTATGATTTTTCTCTGTTCCACACTTTCAACAAGTCTGTGGTATATGCGAAGCGTTACGCCGTTTCTGTCTGCAAGCTGTGAGAGTATTGCTTGTACTTCCGTACTCGGCGGATATTCTCTGACTGCCCACACACTGCGGTATGAGTCACCGACAATGTAATAATCGGTAAAAAACTTAATTGTTGACGGCAGAATCATATCAAAGAAATCCTTTGTGTATATTTCTTCTGCCTGCTCGGGTGTAAGCACCTTTGGTTTTCTATTGAATAGTCCCATAATTTTACCCCCTTTAATTTCGGACTGCCAACACAAGTATGCGGTCATCCTGATTGTAGCCGTAACAGGTTGAAAGCGTTAAAATTTGATGACCGTAAGCAGGTGTAATTTCTGTGTTATACAGAGATTTTGTTTTTGCATAACTGACCCATTTTTCATAGGTTTTGTCCAAATCTGTTGTTAAAAATTTGTACCAATCATCATAGAATTTTACCCTCATAACTGAAAAGACGGAGTAAGAAAATGCCCCGTCTTTCGTTTCAAGCACAACTGTCGGATGTTCTGTAAAATAAGAATAATCGGTATAGTTGCAAAGGTCTGCAAACATTGTGCCGTTGTTCATATGGTGTCCGTATATGATTAAATTTGTACTGTCAGCTGAACATCTGCTGTCCAGAAACGGTGTACCGCTATAGCTGTACTCGCCGTAAAAGTTTTTGTTCAGATACTTCTGCGGATTGCTTGGTGTATGCATAACAGGGTAATTGATATTTGTTCCTGCTATGCTTATCCAGCCAAAGCATTCGGAATTCATTGAAATGAGTTCTGTTATTGAATGAGGTTCGTAATAGGTTGTGCAATACACAGTTTGTTCAGCCTGAACTTCATTATCTGAATCGCTGACTTTTAATAAATTTGGCTTTTTAATTGTTTCTGTTTCAGTATCTGTATTCGTTGTTTCCTCAGTAACGATTTCTGCAAGCTGTCTGAATTCTTCTTTTTCCTTGTTTTCGGTGTACATCCGTGAAAATATTGAAATCAAACAGGCAATTATAATTACTGAAAATATGCCTATCACAATTCCCGTTTGGATTTTTCCTTTATACTTCTTCATTTTCCACCTCCGAAATATACTGTTCGCCGTCATAGTCGGGCATCAAATCGCCGTTCATACTTGCTTCAAAGTAGATTGCAAGAAAACGCTTTATGTCTGATTTTTTCATTCGGGTTACTTCAAAGCCTTGGTCTGAAATAATCTTCTCAACCCTGTTTGCTTTCTGCAAAACATTTTCGGATTTTGAAGATTTACACCTTGCAATGAACAGAAACTGCCTTGCGGTTGAGGTTTCGGTCTGAATACTGTCGAGAAAGTCAAGATCTTTAGCAAGAATTTTTCTGACCTTATCATTCTGTTCAGCTTCAATTCTGCCTTTGATATAACTTTTATTTGTATCGAAACACTCGCAGAAATCGGTACAGGTGATTTCAATATCCGGCACAGCAGAAAGCACCATCATCAGGTGGCGCACCTTGATTTCGATATTCGTGTGGGAAAGCACAGAAATATTTGTAGGCTGAACCATATAGAAAATAAATTCTTCCTTGCCGACCTTTAAACCATTTTTCGTAAAGGTTTTTATGCCCAGCAAGTCCTGAACGGACTTGCCTTTGTGCTTTGTTTCCTTCTGATTGTTTTTCATTTATTTGCCCCTTTCTGCCCAAAAATAAGTCTGTTGAGTTGAAATAAAATACTTCACAGCATAGCGAATAAAATCAAGAATTGTTGTATCTTCAAGCCTTATTGACAAAAAGCCGAAACAGAGAGTTACCGCAAGAGGTACTATTATTCTCGTCTGTGCAAGTATCAGGATTGATAATAAAAGCGCTATGCTCATAATTGCAAAATCCCGCAAGCTCCACAGCCACAGATTGGCCGTAGCTTTGAGGTTTTGTGGATATAGATAAGTTGTCATAATATAAATTCTCCTTTACTTTGCCGCCCTCGCAACACTTCTCGTCAGGTTCACGGCAGTTGTAGTTGCGTGAACAATGCTCGTCATATTAACCTTAACTGATGAATCAAGTCCGAACTGCTGTGCAATTCTCGGCACTTCGTTTGATGCAAGCATTATTCCAAGTCCCAAAAGCATATTGCCGGGGAAGGTCAGCAACCCGAGGAACAGCAGAGTTGTCTGCATAAATGCCGTCAGGCACAACGCCGCTATCTGTTTCATCCACTGATTGAAGCCGTCCTGATAACCTCTCGGAACACTGAACATATACAGCGAACCTACCGCCATCTGAATGAGCAGAATTCTTCCACGCTTGATGTTCGCAAAAAATATTTTTATTACGCAGTAGGCAAAAGCAATCATACATAACAGATTCAGCAAACCAAAATTCACTTGAACAGAAACTGCAAAACTACCCTCTAAAACGCTTGTGCTTTGTCCGGCTAAATCAAGGCTTTGCTGTCCTGCCATTATGGACGACAAATCCTTAGAAAATGTGTTTTGCAGGCTGATGCAGAACTTATACAACTCCACAGGTACTACGCCAAACAGCGAACAGGCAAAGAACCCTTTTAATACATTTATTGCGGTTGTTTTGATATTTGCTCTGCCATTCTGATATTCAATAGCCACATCAAACACGGCGACGACCGTGCCTGCGACGAACAAAGCCCAGCCGAAAAGCGTAAACAGGTTTATTGTCGCCTGCACCCATTCAAGATCGAACACATCTGCGCCCATATTTCCCATCATTGTGAAAAAGTCGGCAACAGCGTTGTAAATCGTTTCGTAGAACCACTGTAACATTGTGTTCCATATAGCATTTGAGATTTGCTCACCGAGGTAATCGAACACACCGCCTATGGCACTTCCGATTCCGCCGATGAAATCTCCTAACCAGTCAAAAATATAAATCACCTCGCAAAAGGCTGTTATGACTCAACACAACAACCTTTGTTTTTATTGTTATCAAAGTACCGTCCAGATGTATAGCGGTACAGTCAGCGAGAACACAAGACAGCCAAAAAGTATTGCAGGAGCGGTGAATTCAAACTGACCGTGCTTGCGGTAATCCATATACGCCGTAGCGAGTTTTACAAAGAAAAGTATAGCAAGAATCATATCTACCGCAGGAAAGACAACATTGTTTACAACATTTTTAATCTGTGTTTGAGCCGATGTCCATGTGCTTTCGATTGCTGATGATACATCTCCTGCGGCAAATACTGTTACTGCCGATATTCCGAGCATTAACAGTATTACTGATACGCCTGATAACCATTTAATTAACTTAGTTCTTCTCGATTTTATCATTTTTTACCTCTGATTTTCTTAAATCATTCTCCGATATATATCTGACTTTGATGTTCAGCTTTTCGGCGAAGCGAATCTCTGTTTTCATACCCTCGGTAATTTCATTACCGAAAACCCAGACCGCATCGCAAACCCAAAGCATAGAAAGTCCCACAAGCATACCAAGGTTTCTTTCTTCTTTGTTGCTGTCATCTAAAATCAGCGCATAAAAATGCGGTATGAACGGAGCCATACCGCACTCTAACGCATATCGGGCATATCGTTTTGCGTTTTCAATGTTTACAGATATACACCCTGCGCATTATTCATCGTCCTCATCTTTCTTCTTAAATTTGATGATGAGAAATGCAATTAAACAGCCGACAGCAACAGAAGCCAATCCGATATAAAAGCCAAGATTTGAATTGTCACCTGTCTGCGGTTTTTCAGGTTCAGGCTGCGGATGAATAGTTACAGTCTGATTCTCATCTTCAATGTCAGCGTGTCCTGCAATTTCTGTTCCCTCACGGTAGAGAGTTTCAAACACAACAATTTCTGTTTCTTTGGTAATTACAGAACCGTCAAAGGTAAAGGATACTGTTACTTCGCCGTCTGCTGTTTCGGGTGTGAATGTTACTTCAGAACAAACTTCTTTTCCGTCAACAAGGAATGCTTTTCCGGTTGACTTATCCATAAGTACACCGCTTACTGTGTATTCTTTTCCGACAGTCAGGTTTTTGTAGGAAACAACATCGTCAATGGTAATATCACCGTTAGCTGTGAATTCCTTTTTGCCGTCTATAGTTGCAGTTGTTCCGAGTTCAGGTATTTTATCGTTTTCAATTGTGATTTCGATAATTTCCTTGTTTTCAGAAATTGTTACGGTATAGTTTTCTTCATTAGGGAGATAACCCTCGGCAGGCTTTAATTCACTGACAATGTATTCGCCGTATGGAACATTTTCAAAAGTGAAGATTCCTTCCTCATTTGATTTGGATGTCAGAATTGCAGTTTCTTCTGTAAATTTGGTTTCAGTAATACTGAACAATCCGAATAATGCGCCTGTGATATTTTCGCCTGTTTCACGGTCAATTTTCAAGCCTTGGATTGTGCCGTAGATAATTTCATTTTCAATCGGTTCACCGTCATTTACAGAAATATGAACAGTTGCTGTATCCTGTCCTGCGTATTCAAACACAACAGGGTATTTTTTCTCAGATAGGATATAGTGATTGTCCGTGCTGATTTCCTTAACATAGTAACTGCCGATTGGAAGGTCGGTGGTGAAGGTTGCCTTGCCTTTTTCATCACAGGTGATAATTTCAAGAAGTCCGTCCTTTGGAATGACAGATCCGTTTGCGGCTTTCAAATCTTCATCAGCGTAAAGTCCGAATGAAACATTGAGGATTTCGTCATTACTGCCAATGTTGAATTTCTCGTTCTGTTCAAGCACTTTGGTAAGGTCGATTTCAACCTTTTGTCTGTCGTTTGTAAATGATGTTGAGGTGTTAGTCACCTTTTCATTCTGTCCGGCATAGGTGAGCGCAATATGATTTACAGTCCTGTTCAGAACAAATCCGTTAGGAGCAGTTTTTTCTACAACACGGTATTTGCCGAGGTAAAGCTGTTTGCTTGTTGCTGTGCCTTTATTGTTTGTTTTCAGAGTTGCGACAAGCTCGTCTTTCTTTGCTCTTACTGTTCCGTCAGGGGTTTTAATGTCCGCATCTGCATAAATTTCAAACACTGAACCCGATAAACCGTTTACAGAATATTCAGGCTGATAGAGCAAAACTTCTTCTCCTGATGAAGTTACATTTGAAAAAATCTCGCCTGTTTTTTCTACGGTAATTGTACCTTTCTGCGGTGTGTTTTTCTTCTCGGCTTTTACGATTGTAACGCCGTTTTCTTCGCTTATCTTTTCTGCTGTAATGTCAAAATATACAGGTGTGCTGTCAAGGATATATCCGTAAGGAGCCTGCACCTCAACGACTGAATAGCCTTTGCTGTAGGGCAGAGATTCGGGTGTAATTAGATAACCCTCGCTGTTCGTGTAGAATGTGTCAATAGTTGTAACCTCGGGATAGGTGTAGGTCATAGTCACGAGCTTTCCGTCAAGATTATAAATCTGAAAGCCTGCACCTGCATACGGAATCTGTTTGCCTGTTTCGCTGTCAACCTTTACTATCTTTACATAGCTTTCAAGTGAAGAGTTGTTTATGAGATATTTATAGGTTTTGCCATCCTCGTTTACAAAGACATCAAAATCGGCTATAAACTCCGTACCGTTCCAGCCTTTGGTCTGATGAACAGTGTATGTGCCGTAAGGCAAATCCTTTGTTTCCGCAAAGCCGTACTCGTCACATATAAGATTATCTCTTTCGGATTCTTTTGCTTTTGTATAGCTTCCCGATGATTTCAGATACACCTGAAATTCAGCACCTTTTTCGGGAGTTTCAATTTTTGTACTGCCGTCATCGGTGTGCTTTATGATTGCAATTTTTCCTTTCAGTATATCTTCGGTTACTCCAATTGAAACGCTGTTGTTTTCAAGTGTATATTTTTTCGCCTCTGCACCGATATGATATTCGGTTTCGTCAAGCAGATAACCCTCGCTCGGCTCAATTTCTTTCAAAGTCCAGTTATCTCCGCACACATAGTTTGAAGTTTTAAAACCGCCGTTTTTATCGGTGGTGTACTTGTCAACCAACTTGCCGTTATTGTAGATGCCATAAACTGCTCCTGCAAGTGTTGCATCACCCTGTGCAGATTTTGTTTCAGCGTCCGTTTTGATAACAGTCAGATTCCACTTTTTAAGAACATTACTGAAAGATACAGTTGCCGTTTTTCCACTTTCAACATTTACGGTCTTTGATTTTTGTTCGGCATACTCTGTCGGAGTATGCTCGGTAACCGTGTATTTTCCGGGGACAAGGTCGGTTAATTCAAATTCACCTTTTGAGTTTGTTTTTACAGTTTTGCTGTAATCGTCGCCTTTGACGGTAAACTCAATATTTGCAACATTGCCGTCCTCGGAGGTTTTAACAAGTTTGAGATTGCCCGAACTTGTCTTGACCTTGAAATATGCTCTTATCGGGTCAGCGTCGTTTTCAACACCTGTGATTACATCCTGCAAAGTTGCATCTCCATATGGGATAAGGGTTGTATTTCCTACGCTCGGCATTGATTTTGCAGAGTTGAATGTTACTGCATCGTTGACGGGGAAACTTGAAGTCAAAGTCAGCTTGTTGCCTGATACCGATGCACTCACACCGCTTGTTGTCTTGAAACTGAAATCCGAAAGAATACTGTTGCTGTCGGTAAGGGTTAAAGTGTACTTTCCGTCTGAATACTTCATCTCATAGGTTTCAGCCTTTGAAGCGATTGCCGATGCAAAGCTTGGAACGGTTGAGTAATTTGCAAGGCTTTTAGAAATTGCATTGTAAACCGACTTAACGCCGGGGTTTGCTCCGCCTGCGCAGATACCGTCAATAAACTTTGTATTTGTGCATTTATAGCCGTCATTTGTAGAGCGACAGCCTGAAACAAACTCCCATACAATCAGCTGTGTTGCTACCCATTTCTGATCCTCTGTTCCGCTTAAGCTTTTTTCCGAACCGGGTTTGCCGTAGAGCAGAGCAAGGTTAATTGCTTTCTGCTTCGCAGAGCCTAAATTCTTCCAGACGGTCGAACCGTCCTCGGTCAGCGTATTGCCTGAGTAGAGTGTATGACCGGGTTCAATGCAGTAGGCTTCTTTGCCATCTGCAAAAATCTTGCACAACTCTTCTCCGGGAGTTCCGACCGTGTAGCCGTTGCTGACTGTTGTCTGCTGAAATTTGATTGTGTTTCCTGTACTGTCATAACAGTAGTCAAAGGTAATTGTAACCTTATCACCGCTTGCCGCACTTACAGGGAGCGAGAACATTGTTCCGAATATTACGGCAACCACGAGTAAAAGTGCAGTTATTCTTGTGAAATTCCTTTTAGCTAAAATGTTTTTCATTCTAAAAATTCCTTTCTTTGTAAAAAATAAAGCAAAGTCGGTTGACTCTGCCTGCTGATAAAATATTCTGTTTTCAGATAAAGTAAATCATAATTTCATCGCCTGCCCTTCATTGAAATCTTCATCTATATCATCGGACTGCTCACTGCCATCCGTAATATTTACATATTCGCCGATAATGTTCAGCGCTTCGCAGTAACTGCCAGAACTCGTAACACGACTGCACATTTCTTTTGCTTCGTAAGCCATACCGTTTTGCTTTAATGTACGGCTTGCAATTCCTAACAGATTGAATATATTGCCGTCCTGACCTATCAATGCACAGTCGGGTTTGACCTTTTCTGCTTTGCTCTGTTCATCGATAATAAAACCACCGAGCTTGTTATCCACATAATCGGAAAGCCAAGTTCCGGCAAAGGCTGTGTAGGACTGTAATCTCCACATTGCAAGCTTGCCGATGTCAAGGTGGACATCGGCAAATGGATAAAGAATACAGGTAACGCCGTCATTTTGAAACACAGAAACATTCTCAAACTTTGTATTGTCAAGAAGTATTCCTTTGTCCGTAAGCATTTTATTGATGCCGTCCATCCATTCCTGTGTTTCACCGCCGCATCCCTGCAAGATAAGACCTTCCTTGCCGTTCATACGGCGGAGGTCAGAAAGTGTAATATTATTGATTTTCATTGTCATCTTCCTTTCATAAAAATAAGCACCCACAATGAAGTGAGTGCCTTGCTTAATCGTCTGCTCAACAGTAGACTACATATATTTTGTTGTTTTCTGCGATTACATTGAATGATAAGTCTCTCGGAGCTATGCCACTGCTTTGGAAGTAGTAGGCTACATACTCAACATCACCATAGCAATCTGCAGTCAGGCTTTGCGTATCATCATAATATGATGCGTTTGTGGGCGAGAACCAGCTTGCGTTGCCTGTGTTCAGTGAGGAATCGTATTTCATTCCAAGCTGCTGACCGTAGGCTATGCAGGCACTCACCGCATACTGAACATCAACCGTTTTTGCTTTAGTAGGCGGTTGCGTAGGTTTTTGCGTAGGTTTCTGCACAGGCTTTTGCGTTGGCTTTTCAGCAGGCTTTTGAGTAGAAGTTTCGGTTTTCTTTTTCGCAGTTGATTCTGATTTTTGCTGATTACCTTTCACTGTATTCTTGCTGTTGTTCTGAACCTCGGATTGTGTTTTCTGAATCGGAGCCGTTGCCGAAACAACCGCCGAATTTTGTCCACTGTCGGCTTTTTCTTCGGTTTTGGCATTCTGTCCCGAAGGCTCTGTTTCTTTTGAAGCTGTGGCATTTTCGCTATATTGCATTGTTTCGGTTGTTGCCATTTCAGAACTTTTCCCAGATGCAGAAACACCCACGGAAGTTGAAACCGTGGGTGATAAAGAACTGTTATACATTTTTTCTTCTGCCGTACAAGCTGTGAATGTTCCTGTTGCTAAAATCAATGTCAGCATTATTGCGATTTTCTTTTTCATATTCTCATCGCTCCTTTCAAGCAACAAATATATCCAAAGAATTTCAAATGTCCAGAGATTTTTTTATTTGCTGTTACATACTCTGCGTAAAGCTTTCCGATTCATCTTCCGACATATTCTCGGATTCATCTTCACTCTGCTGTTCATCAAGTGCCTGATGATATGCGTCCATAACCTTGCTGTTTAGCATATCTCTTGACTCCTTTGAAATCGGGTGAACAATCTCGCTGAACTTCGTTTCGCCGTTTTCGTCAACATAGTTACTTGCAGGCATTGCAACAAACAGTCCTTTTCTTGAGTTCATCACTCTGATTCCGTGAATTGCCACAGCACCGCCGACAGTAACGCTTGCAAACGCCTTTGTGTTGCAATCATCTACATCAACGAGCTTATCAATCCTTACCTTGATATACGGCAGTTTCCTTTTCTGATTGTTGTTTTTGTTTCCTTTGAAATTAGTATTCTGTGCCATTATAAATTTACCTCCGATTTAGTGTTTCTGCTTTTCAGCCCACAGCAGAGAAAGATGCAGAAGTGCGTTTCTCTGTTCTTCCTCTGACAAGCTGTCGAGGAAATCTTCAAGGGTGTAATTTTCCTCGAAATCTTCTTCAAGGTATTGGCAGTTGTCGCAGATTTTTTCCCGCCTGACAACTACTGAGCTGTCATCAAGTTCCGTAAACGACAGCACGTCGTTGCATCTGAATCCGATTCGCTGACGGATTTCAAAAGGGATTGTAATTCTTCCTCTTTTTCCGAGAACTCTGAACAACCTGAGCATTACTCGTCCTCGCTTTCTGCGAGTTCTGCTCTGCACTCATCGCAGATGCAGTCGCAACAACATTCTTCACTATCATCATCGCACCTCTCAATCAGAATTGCTCCATCCACAGCTGAGATCTGTACAGCACAGTCGGATGTAATTCCTGATACAATAAGTGCGTCAAGCGGTATACTTACATAAATTCTATTTTCCATTGTTAATTATACACTCCTTCAAAATTTGTTCTAAATCAATTTGTTGTTCGGTGGTTAAGTCAAGCAGGCTCAACTGCAACGGTTTATTTCTCTGCCTTTCATACATATCGTAGTTGCTGATAAGCAGTTCAGGGAATTGCTCGCCTGCATTGATTCTCTGTTTCATATTGTGTAACCTTGTGAAATCAAAGAATAAGTAACCGTCATATAAATTACGGATTTCCTCACAATCGTTATATGATACAAGCCATTTACCCTTTGAATTTGCAAGTGTGTTTTTCAGCCTCAAATGGTCATCCCAAGTGAAACCACATTGATAAACATACTCGCTTGAATAGTAAGGCGGATCACAGTAGAAAAAGGCATTATCTCGGTCGTAATGCTTTATCAGGACTTCAAAATCCTGATTTTCAATCACAGTATTTTCAAGTCTTTTGCCGACTTGCTCTATCAGTTGAAACAGGCTCACTACTGAAAAGGGCTGACAGGCAAATGACTTTCCACTGCTTGAATAGCTGTATCGTAGAAGTTTAAGAAACATTACTGCTCTGCGCAAGTCGTAGTCCTGTTTCACTTTTATATACAATTCAATAATTTCTTCTGCTTTCAAGTCAGGCAGGATAATCTTCGTCAGTTCCAATTCCTCATCAAGGTACTTATCGTCAAACTTTTCCTGTCTAAAGAAATCCCTGATTGCATTGAAATCATCCCTTGAATTAAGCGGATAAAATCCGAGCTCTTTTATGAATGCCATAGGTCTGTCACGCATACAGCGAAATAGGTTTACAAGATTATGGTTATAGTCATTGTAAACTTCGAACTTATCAGGCTTTTTCTTGCCTAAAAGTACAGCTCCTGAGCCTCCGAACGGCTCAATATACCTTTCGTAATTCAGAGGAAACAGGGCGTACAAAATATGAAGGATGGAAGTTTTATTTCCCATCCAACTCACAGGGGTTTTGATATTCATCACTCCATTTCGGAATACCAATCGCCCCTGAAACGACAAAAAGCCGTTGATTAAATTAAAAAAATCTAATCAACGGCTTATATATATGAAAACCAATATCAGTCGTTCGGAACGATTGATATTAGTTGTTATTATTTAATTTTTATCGTTTACTTTTTTGATAATCTTCCCGATTTCAGAGATTACATTTACTGTCACCGCATTTCCTGCCATCTTGTAAAGCCTGCTGTCGGATAGTCCTGTTGCTTTCGCCTTGTTGAACTGATCGTTCGTGAATCCCTGTAATCTCCAGCACTCCCTCGGAGTAAGCTTTCTTATTCTGCCGATATGGACTTCTCCGTTTGGATCAACAAAAGCAACTGCGAATTTTTCATTGTTATCGAGAACATCTGAATTTTCTACAAACACTCCCGAATGTTCAGCTTTTCGGTTACTGATTCCCGAGTCGTGCCTTGCGGTTATGCACCTTGCAATTTCTGTCAGTTTCGGGTCAGGGTTAAGGTCAATAAAATAGTACGCCTGCGTTGCTGAGGTTGTTAGAGTATGTGCTACCTGATTGCCGACTCGACCACGTCTTGAGTTCTGTCCAGAAAAAGCAGTATCAATGCTGTCGCCGGGATATGCAACCTGATAACCGTCTTTAGTCTTAGCTTTTATCAGCAATCCGAAGTTTTCAGTATCTTCAATAAGGTAAAGTCCGCTATGACCGCCGAATCCACCCGAACCGCTTGTCAGCGTACAGCTTAGTCCTTTTGATGAGTAGATTCGCTCACCTTGCGTTGGCTTTTCTTTGTATAAGAGTTTTTCCGCTTGTTTGTGTGAAAGATAATACTTCTCCGGCACATTGTCCTCTAAGATATCCGATAATATACACTCGTTTTCGTGATTGGGGTATTCCGAAATTTTTGATGTTAAGTGCCTGCCAGCACACATCATACCCCTCGTCGGCACAAGCTCTGCTTACTCGTTTCTACCGCAAGCGGTCAAAAGCTCGTCCGCTATGCTGTGCCTCCTCTCCCCAAAAAGCTTACAGCTTTTCGGGGAGAGGAGGATTGTTTCAAATGTTTTGCCTGAGTCGTGGTTAAGCATATCGGGAACATTCTCGAGGAAGATATACTTAGGTTTTTTAACGGAAGCAATTCGAGCAATCTCAAAAAACAGCGTTCCTCTTGTATCGTCAAATCCTTTTCTTGCTCCGGCGATTGAGAAAGACTGACAGGGAAATCCTCCAACAAGAAGGTCGAAATCGGGTAACTGTTCGGGTACAATTTTTCTTTCGTCATCAAAGTAAAGTTCACCTCCGGTATCGTATATTGCTTCATATGCCTGCTTTGCATACTTATCGATTTCGCAGTATCCGACGCACTCAAAACCACCTATGGCTTCAAGACCTGAACGAAAACCGCCGAGCCTGCAAACATATCAAAGAATTTGATGGACATAAATCTTCATTCCAAACGAAGATTTATTGATTAAATCTCACCTCACATTCCCATAGTCATTCCGCTATCCTCATCAGGAGTTTCATCTTCAACTTCTGATTTAGATTGGTTTTCTGCTTCGATTTCTTCCTGTGTGAGCTTTCTGAATGAATCCTCACCGGGAACGATACCAATGGTTCGATTGTTATCCCACTCAGGGAATATCGTTCCCATTGAATCAACAAATTTAACTGTTCCTCTTGTGCCTGCTGGAACAGGTGCGTGTGGTTCATTCATATGGATAAGCTCAATTCTTGTTCCCGGCGGATACAATTTCTTTGTGCTTTCAGCTATTCTGCGCTGTCTTTCATATTCGTTCAAGTTATACATCTCCTATTTTTTTAGTTTTGATTCAAGCAATATCCATTAGTAGGACTCCTGATTTTTATAGTCATAAAATCAATCTCCTTCTTTTTTTCTGTTTGTATTGACATTTTTGTTGTCAGAGAAATGTGAGATTTCATTTTCATCACACTCATCATTGCGCCTGTCAAAATTCGGTTTCTGACGCATCTCTCTTTCAAACTTCCTGAGTTCGGGTGTGTCGGTAAAATACATTTAAAATCATTCCTTTCAATTTTTTGTAAATAAAAAAAGGCAACCGTTCTAATCAAAAAAATTAAAACGATTGCCAAATAAAAAAAGAGTCAATTACTATATCTCTAAAATAAGAAATATAATGATTGACTCATATATTTGATAATATTAAATTAAGCAGATTAGCAAAAGTAATCAGTTTTCTTTACCTTTAACTAAATTTTGTAGCTTTTCAACAGCTTC
>ERZ809114.321-NODE-321-length-32789-cov-4.705322_pt1 | contig 32789 bp, 41 predicted proteins | sample MGYA00520519_ERZ809114 | MGnify/ENA primary metagenome ERZ809114 (study PRJEB31570, sample SAMEA3212991) | Homo sapiens | biome: human-gut; feature: human gut; material: fecal | place: Sweden | collected 2011 ...
TAGCGCCGGGCTTGAGCGTGCGCTTTATCTCTCGCTTCGCTCGGTGCTTTATTTTACTTTATGCTTGCAATTTACTTTGGTCTGCTATGCTCATTCCTCATTCCTAATTCCTAATTCCTCACTCCTCACTCCTCACTTAAATCTCCCCTCCGACAATTTTTTTACCCAAAACTGTGTTATGTTTAAACTGAGTTTATAAAACCCTATTATAATATCTTTACAATAACAAAAATAGGAGAAAATATATGCTTAGTTTAAAGGACATAAAAAAAGATTATGTCGTTGGTGATTCCACCGTTTCTGCCCTTAAAGGCGTCAGCATTGATTTTCGTGAGAATGAGTTCGTTTCTATCCTTGGCCCGTCAGGCTGCGGTAAAACCACTCTTTTGAACATTATCGGCGGCCTTGACAGATATACCAGCGGTGACCTTAACATTAACGGCAAATCTACCAAGGATTTCAAGGATTGCGACTGGGATTCCTACAGAAACCATTCCATAGGCTTCGTGTTCCAGAGCTATAACCTTATACCGCACCAGACAGTGCTTTCAAACGTTGAGCTTGCTTTGACCCTCTCAGGTGTTTCAAAGTCAGAAAGACGTGAAAGAGCCGTCAAGGCTCTCGAGCAGGTGGGTCTTGGCGACCAGCTCCACAAAAAGCCTAATCAGATGTCAGGCGGTCAGATGCAGAGAGTTGCCATTGCAAGAGCGCTTGTGAATGAGCCTGACATTCTGCTTGCAGACGAGCCTACAGGTGCGCTTGATACTGAAACAAGTGTTCAGATAATGGAGCTTTTGAAGAGCATTTCAAAGGACAAGCTTATTATAATGGTAACGCACAATCCTGAGCTTGCAATGAAATATTCTTCAAGAATAATAAAACTTCTTGACGGAAAGGTCATAGACGATTCCGACCCTCTTGACAAGAATGTTGTGGAGCCTATCAAAAAGCCTGAAAAAGAGCCTACAAAGGCTGACAAAAAGGCGGCGAAGAAAGAGCGCAAAAAGCTTAAAACTTCCATGAGCTTCCTCACTGCACTGTCTTTGAGCCGAAACAATCTTATGACAAAAAAGGCAAGAACGCTTCTTACCTCTTTTGCAGGCTCTATTGGTATAATCGGTATCGCACTTATTCTTTCTATCTCAAACGGCGTTCAGCTTTATATAGATCAGGTGCAGTCTGATACCCTTTCAAGCTATCCGCTTCAGATAACAAAGACCACCGCAAGTATAGGCGAGATAATGAATACCATGGCGAAAAACCATGAGGATTCAGCAAACCACGATAAAGACAAGGTCTATTCTCAGAATGCCATGGGCGAGATGATAAACACTCTCATGGAAGAAACAAAGGTCAACAATCTGGAGAAGTTCAAGAAATATCTTGACGATAACAGCGACCTGAAAGACCTTACAAGCGACGTTCAGTACACATACGCCACTACACTTAACGTTTTTACGGAGAGCGACAGCGGTGTAATGCAGGTCAATCCGTCAACGCTTCTTGAAGATATGGGATATATGTCCTCAACTCAGATGGAAGCAATGTCCATGAGTGGCTCAATGGGTGGCATGATGGGCATGGGTACTGACGTATGGAGCGAAATGATAGATAATGAGGAGCTTATCGACAAGCAGTATGACGTTATCGCAGGACGTTTGCCTGAAAAGTATAACGAAGTTGTGCTTGTAGTTGATAAGAACAACGAGATAAACGACTATGTGCTTTATTCTCTCGGACTTCTCGACCCAAGCTCACTTAACGGCATAGTAAGACGTGCCATGGCAGGAGAGGATATATCCGTTGACAGCGAACAGCACGTTTACACCTATGATGAGCTTCTTGACCTGAAATTCAAGGTCGTTCCTACACCTGATTTCTATAAGAAAAAAGACGGTGTGTGGGAAGATATGACAGGCGATGAGAGCTACATGAAAAAGGCTGTTGCAAACGGCACAGAAATAAGTGTAGTCGGTATCCTGCGACCTGACGAGGACGCTTCCTCTGCTTCCATAAGCGGTGCGATAGGCTATCGTCATGACCTTATGACATATCTTATCGACGAAGTAGATAAAAGCGAGATAGTAAAAGAGCAGATAGCAAATCCTGATATAGATGTTTTCACAGGACTTAAGTTCAAAACGGACGAGACTGTGGCAGATACAGACAGCAGTTCAGAAACCGTTTCCGACAGCACAGCCGATACAGAAAGCAAGGCTGACAAAACAGCAGACAGCTCCGACACAGATAAGAAGGCTGGTTTGGTGGCAGGCGACAGCTCTATGGAGATACCTGAGGGGATGACCGAGGAGCAGTATAAGGCTCTTATGGAGCAGAGCGGTGCTTCCGATACAGGCGAGCTTGCAGATATGGGCATGAATGCCATGGGTTCAATGGATATGTCAGCAATTCAGGGCGGTGATATGTCATCGCTTACCGAAACTCAGAAGAAGTATATAGCTTCACTTTCTGACGAGCAAATGGAGCTTATGAAGCAAATGCTCAAAGAACAGTCCGACACAAATGCGGATCAGCTTGCAAACAGCGGAAAATATTCCACTTCAAACTATGACAACAACATGAAAACTCTTGGTTATTCAGTTGTTGAAGACCCTGACAGCATAAATATCTATCCTGTGGACTTTGCTTCAAAGGAAAAGATAATAGATATTATCGACGATTACAACGACAGTGTTGGCGAAGAGGACAAGATAGAATACACAGATTATGTGGGTCTTATGATGAGTTCTATCACGTCTATAATAAACGCTATCAGCTATGTTCTTATCGCATTTGTTGCAATATCGCTGGTGGTATCATCTATCATGATAGGCATTATAACCTACATCTCAGTTTTGGAAAGAACAAAGGAGATAGGTATTCTGAGAAGTATAGGTGCTTCAAAGAGGGATATATCAAGAGTGTTCAATGCCGAAACAGTTATCGTGGGATTTGTGGCAGGTGCATTGGGAATAATTATCTCCTATCTGCTCACAATACCGATAAACATGATAATCGCACATCTTACAGACGTGCCGATAAGAGCTTCAATACCTGTCAGTGCGGCAGTTATACTCATTGCAATAAGCGTTTGCCTGACGCTTATCGCAGGTCTGTTCCCGTCAAGAGTGGCGGCAAAGAAAGACCCTGTTATCGCACTGAGAACAGAATAGTTTATTTTAGACCCCAAGGAGGTAATCACTATGAAAAAGCTTACAGCAGAAAAAATTGACAACATCATGGGCGCAATGAGTTGTATCGTAACAGGTTTTTGTCTTATGGCTCTCATTATGATGGGACATTGCTGATTTCCTGACATTTCCATAACAAATTCCTATATAAGCTCTGCCCGTCATACCATTTTGGTTGGCGGGCAGTAGTTTTCTTGTGAATTGGTGCGGTATGGCTTAGAATATTCTATAAACCGTCACAAATTTTACACAATAATAGGTTATTATATAAGCAAAGAATATGAATTAAGGTAGCAACACACAAGATTTGTATGCAAGCAGATTGCGTGCAAAGCCAATAGGCGGTCCTTGTGCGGTGTTGCCTGAATAGGAGGGAATGACTATGGCAAAAATTCTTGTTGTAGACGATGAGATAAAAATAAGAGAGATAATCAAAGAGTATGCCGAGTTTGAGGGATATGAAGTAGCTCAGGCTGAGGACGGTATGCAGGCTGTGGAAATGGTGAAAAATCAGGATTTCGACATCATCATAATGGACGTTATGATGCCGAAGCTTGACGGCTATTCAGCTTGCAAGGAGATAAGAAAAATAAAGCAGATACCTGTTATAATGCTTTCCGCAAGGGGCGAGGAGTATGACAAGCTTTTCGGCTTTGAGATAGGCGTTGACGATTATGTAGTAAAACCGTTCTCGCCAAAGGAGCTTATGGCAAGGATAAGGGCGGTGCTTAACCGTGCGTCAGCTTCTCAGCGCACTGAGGACGTTATAAAATACGAGGGATTAGAGATTAACTTTACAGCCCGTGAGGTAAAGATAGACGGGAAGAAGGTTTCCATGACTCCGAAAGAGTATGACCTGCTTTTCTATCTGGTGAAGAACATGAACATTGCGCTTTCAAGAGAGAAACTTCTTGAAGAGGTATGGGGCTTTGATTTTTACGGTGACGACAGAACTGTGGACACTCACATAAAAATGCTGAGAAACAGCCTTGGAAAATACCGCAATCTTATTGTTACTCTGAGAGGAATGGGATATAAGTTTGAAAAGATCCAGTAAGCTTGCAGAAGTCAAGGAAAAAGTCAGCAATAAGACGGCGGAGATAAAGGCGAAAAGAAGTCTGCGGTCATATGTGTGGATGTATTTTATCTTTTTCACGGCTTTTATTCTTATTCTTATTTGGCTTTTTCAGTATTTTTTCTTGGAAAGATATTATCAATCGGCGAAGATAAGAGATATTACGGACGCTGCAAATCAGATAATCCAAGCATATGGCACTGACCAGCAGGAGGTAACGAACCGCTCGCTGGCTTTTGACAACAGCCTTTGCATTGTTATAACGGACGAAATGGGCAATCCTATTGTGATGGAAAACAACATGGGAGCATATTCGCATCTTAACAAGATCATAAACAAGGGCTATGGCATCGGACTTTTCAAGATGATATCTAAGCTAAAGCAGTCGGACGATAACTACATCACGGAAATTGCTCAGAATGAGAATTTCAAGAGCAAGGAGATATTTTACTGCACGTCTATCTACACTGATGATTCGGATAAGCAGGCGTATCTTTTTATTGAAAGCTCAATAGAGCCGATAGATTCCACTGTAAGCATTATAAGAGAACAGCTCATTTATATCACTATCATACTTTTTGAGCTTGCTTTTATTGTAACTATGTATATCTCAAAGCGACTTTCAAAGCCTATCGTTGACATTACGAACACGGCGAAGAAATTCGGTGAAGGGGATTATACGGTGGAGTTCAATGGTCATGGCTATTGTGAGATAGAGGAGCTTTCCACGGTGCTTAACAATGCCAAGGACGAGATACAAAAGGTATCGGAGCTTAGGAAAGACCTTATTGCGAACATATCTCACGACCTGAGAACACCGCTCACTATGGTGAAGGCTTATGCGGAAATGATAAGGGACTTGTCGGGGGATAATCCTGTGAAGAGGCAGGAGCATATCCAAGTTATTATCGACGAGGCTGACAGGCTTTCAAGTCTGGTAAATAATCTGCTGGAGCTTTCAAAGCTGGAGTCGGGCAATGCGGAGCTTAAACTCACGGACTTCTCTATAGTTGACAAGCTCAATGACTGCATGACGAGGTATCAGATACTCATAGAGCAAAATGGATATGACATCAAATATATCCCAGACGAGGACAGAGTGATAACGGCGGATATTGCAAAGCTTGATCAGGTCATTTACAACTTTATAAACAACGCTATAAACTACACGGGTGACAATAAGGTCATTCGTATCAAGCAGATAAACAAGGCTGATGTGGTTCGTATTGAAGTAACAGACAACGGAAAGGGCATTTCTAAGGAGCTTCTGCCGAAGATATTTGACAGATACTACCGTGACGCAAAGGTAAAGCGTGACGTGGTAGGCACAGGACTTGGACTTTCCATTTGTCAGGAGATACTCAAAGCCCACGGCTTTGCATACGGCGTTCAATCGGAGGAGGGCAAAGGCTCGACCTTCTGGTTTGAAGCAAAGATCGCAAAGCAGGAGAGCAAGACTGTTCAGAAAATGGAGAGCAGGCTTTCGCTCAGCGGGCTGGAGGAGAAATAGGGTAAAATATAAGAGTGCATTATCACAGAGGTGGTAATGCACTCTTTTTCTATTATATCAGCGTCTGCCATGGTGAAATAACAAAGTTTGGTTTATAAATAATGATCCATGAGCGGCAATAAAAAACCGCCCTACATAAAGTAAAGCGGATCGGGTGCAGGGGCACGCCCCTGAATTTGTAAAAGTGACACACAAATTATCACAGCGGTGACTTTGTGTGTTTACAAAAAAACCTTGACGGGAAATGCCCGCCACGGCGAAACAATGGTTGGGTTTTAGATAAAATTGATGAGCGGCAATAAAAAATCCGCCTTACATAAGTAAAGCGGAATTGGGTGCAGGGGCACGCCCCTGAATTTGTAAAAGTGACACACGAATTATCACAGCGGTGACTTTGCGTGTTTACAAAAAACCTTGACGGAAAATGCCCGCCACGGCGAGTGGCTGGTGGAGGTAACGAGAGCTTAGACGAACACTCATCTAATGCCGCAAATGCCGCTTGTTCCACCACATCAACAGATATTTCATTTTGTGAACTAATATTATATGTGATTATTATTTTGTTGTCATATAATATAACCTTATTCACGAACATATCAATAATATTACGTTGATATTCTTTATTATTTATATCTCCACCGAAAAAACGTTCGAGAGAGAAAATAACCTGTTCTTTCTCAATTACGGGCGTTATTATTTTTTCCCTTTCTATTTCGCCCTCAATTATAGATTTCTGCTCCTCGAGCTCAAATAATCTGCTTTTCGTTGAGCTTGTTATAATTCCTGCCTCTATCGCTTTCATTATGTTGTTAATAGCGCTCTGAGTATCACGGAGCTGTTGCTCATAGTAGCGGAGCATTGACTTATCCTCTTGCTCTTGCCTTTGTATCTCAACTACTCGATCAGCAATAAACTCTATTGTTTCCTTGTTGAGTATATCATCTCTTGTTATTCGTGTAACCTCAGTTTCAAGCCATTCTTTTTTTACATTCTTTTTAGTACACTTATTATGCTTGAAGATTTTATCGTGGCAAGCATAATAATAGAATTTGCGCCCTGTCTTACTCGTTCCGCTCATTCCTCGCATAGTTCCTTTGCAATGCCCACAGAACACTTTACCGGTCAGAAGAAAATCAACATCACTATTGCTCCGCCTGCTTGCGGGAGCTTTTTTGCTCAGCGCACGTCTTTCTTGCACTCTATTAAATAGATCATCGTCTATTATGCGTGGCATTCCGCCGGGCGTTACAATATCGCCGTAGCGGTATTCGCCTATATATGCCCTGTTGCTCAGCACACGAGATATGCCGTACTGCGTGAAGTCTTTGCCTCTCTTTGTCTTTGCACCGCTTGCCACAATCTCACGCCATATGTCGGCAATCTTCATTCCCTCGTCGTACTTCTGAAATATTGTCTTGACTATCGTTGCCTCATTTGGCTCAATTTCAAAATACCCGTCTTTGTCTACAATGTAACCTAAGCTCTTTCCGGAGCCGTTGCTCTTGCAATGCAGAGCATTTTCTTTCATACCTCGTTTTATGTTCTGCGACAAATTGGCGGAGTAATATTCCGCCATACCCTCGAGTACGCTTTCAAGTATTATTCCCTCGGGACTATCGGGTATGTACTCTTTCGCTGATACGACCTTAACGCCTTGCAACTTTAGTAGGGCTTTATTTTGTGCCATTTCTGCACGATTACGTCCGAAACGGTCTATTTTCCATACTACAACAACGGAAAAACCGCCACGCCTGCTATCACGGAGCATTTTTTGAAACTCTGCTCGGTTATCGTTCGTGCCCGTGTGCTTGCTGTCCGAGTATACGTTTATAATTCGTATGCCGTTTCGCTTAGCATACTCTTTGCACTCTCGAACTTGCCCCTCTATGCTTGCCTCCGTTTGGTTAGGACCTTCCGAATAGCGGGCATATATCACGCCGTCAATTATTTCTGAATTATTGTCTTGCTTTGCGGCTCTTGCCATTTTGCCCGCCTCCTTAATTATGCCTTGTAGATAACGACGTGAAGATTACAACCGTAATTCTTGTCTCCGCCGCCTGTTATATCTGAAATTGTAACTTTCATTTTGTTGTTAGGATATTTATGTATCAAATCGCTTGCTAACTCTGCATTTACGTTTCCGAGCTGCTTTCCTTTGGCGTTAAATACGCCGATAGCCTCGGGATATTTTTTAGTAGGTGTTGGTCTAAAAATTATATCCTGCCCTGGAACACACCCGCTTATAATTTTCTGTCTGTCTGTTCCGTCGTCATTTTTAAACGTAACTCCTACAACCTTTGTGTGAAAGTCCGAAACAACATCGTAAAATTGCATATCCATACGAACACTTGCAGGCGCACTAGAAACAGAGCCGCTCTTATATTCCTTGTAAGCGCCCACAATATCAACTATCCACCCTACACAAAAACAACCGCAAGTAAATAGCCACAAGATACCTAGTCCGATTTGTCCTTTGCGAAAGCGGGCATAGCCCGTCCAACCTAAGAAAATAGTAAGTACGAAGTTCACCATAATAAACACTCCTTATGTACAGCGAATTATTTCGCTGTTTGTTTTTGTATATACTCTTTGAAGTTATCATAAACCGCCTTTTCAAGCGGGCTTTGAAGAAACTTATTCCGAGAGTATAGGATTTCCATTCGCTCCGATCTCACTTGCGCCGCTGCAAGCGAAATGTCGCATAATTCTGATATATCTTGCGGCGTGTGAACATTTAAAGCCCATAGCACACACGCAGGGGCAAGCAATCTAGCTGCGAACACGTCCGCCTCTTGCTCAATAGTCGGGCGTGACGTATCAAATGTACGAGCATAGTGTTTGTCACACATAATGTGCCCTAAAAGAATATGCCCGAGTTCGTGGGCTACTGTAAATCTGCTGCGCTGCCTGGGCTCTGTATCATTATAAACGATATACCATTTTGAATTAATAAGATATGTTGCGCCGCTTTCGCCCTCTGACAACTCATTGATAGAACTGTTCTTTATTATCTTTATACCTAATTGCTTAGCGATCGTTGAGGGCTTAACGGGCAACTCCCTTATATCAAAATCAAGCAGGCATTGCCACGCCGCATTACGAGCATTTTTGTACGAACCATATAACAATATTTATCACCTCGCAAGGTAGTGTACCCTGCGAGGTATTTTATTATGTAATTAAATATCGTCGTCAGTTTCAGCGTTTTCAAACTTAGCCACACGGTCAGAAGTCATTTTCAAAGCGTCAACCGCACGATCATCACCACTACGAGCAGCTTTCTGACTTATTGTTATTTTTAGCTCTTGTATATCTAAGAGCTTGTCAATCGCTGCGTGCATTTCGGGGTGTTTTCTGTATTCCATAATGATGAGGCGTTCATTATCGGTTATTTCGGGGTAAATGTCAGCGCCTCTTTCTACGATATTCCCACTTAATAAATCATCAATGCTAAGATTTAATCTATCGCAAACGTAAAGAACAAGAGAAACGCTGCTGTTGACTAGCCCTCTTTTAAGCATATTATCAATCGTAGAATATGAACGATCTATTTGCATACAAAACTCTCTCAAGCTCTTATAATTTTGCAAAATGTAATCTTTTAGTTTCTGCTCAACGTCACCTAATGTATAATTTTCCAATATAAGCACCTCCAATGCTGTAATTATATCACAATTATATAGAAAAATCAAGAGCAATTCACCCATAAACAAAAATTTTTTATAAAAAGGCTTGACAATTCACCAAATATGGTATATAATATAGAAAATTCACCACGGTGGGTGAACACACAAAAAGGAGGTATTTATATGTACAGAAACCTTGAAGCGGAACTGAGCCGCTACGGCATAGCAAGAAAAGACATAGCCGCCGTACTCGGGCTTAACGTCAATACGGTATCTGAAAAGCTGTCTAACCCCGACAGGTTAAAGCTTAAGGAAGCTCAGACGATACGCAGAACATTTTTCCCTAAGCTCACTATGGAATACTTATTCGACGACGGCGAGTTGAGCGGTAAGTATCAGCGAGAAGCCTAAACGGACAAAAAAATGAAACGGAGTGATTTCAATGACAAACAGAAAGTTTAAGGACTATCAGAAAAACCGTCTTGCTTTCATAGCTATTTCGAGAAACTATGAGCTGCTCTGCACAATCTTGCTTACTCTTAACAAAGAGTTTCCAAAGCAGTTCTATTCAAAGCGCTGCATTGAGTGGATTGATACATATGCCGAGAGCTGCAATACGGCAAACGAGCAGGATCGTGACGGCGTACTTGATTTCAAGTTAGAACAGGGCGTTAAAAGGTGTTCTATTGACGTTGACAAGATCAACGCTTTTGTAGCTCGTCGCTGCTCAGATTTCAGCAAGGATAACAAAACCGTTCTCGCAGCCAATGTCAAGCTTGCCCTTATTCAGACTGCCGAGCAATTCGGCGTAGGTGCAAAGCGTATGCAGCGACTTCAAGAGGCGCTGCTTGCCGAACGCATAGCAAAGCCTGCTGAGGAAGTGAGCAAGCTCGGCATAAAGAACTACATAGAAGAAACAAACGTCGGACAAGTTGATTATCGTAAGTTCCAGTACAAGGAGAAAATGAAAGTTACCTTGCAGGAACAGAAAGAGGCAAGAGCAGGCTTAGAGGCGTTCAGACGGTGGACGCAGGAAAACGTCCCACAAAACATAGAAACGGAGTGATTTCAAATGAAGAAAGTGACAGAAGCAGAGGTTTATAAGCTGCTCGTGCGCATTGGCGTTTCCGCAGGGTATACGGGAATTGACTACATCATCAGAGCCGTGTTTGCTATAAACGCAGGAAAGGTTGATAATCTCGGCGAAGTCTACGATATTATCGCCAAAGAAGATAACATAAAGAGCGGCGCTGTTGAGAGAAACATTCGCACCGCTATCAACCGAGCATACGAGCATAGACCCCGCATATTTTCGGAGCTTTTCAGCATTGACAGCAAGCCCACGAACAAGCTTTTTATATACGCCGTAGTCAACTATTTCCGCTATGGCAAAGTAGGCAAAGCATAGGAGCGGTGCTATGTCAGACAAACCATTGCATTATAACTTTGATTGCGCCCTCGAGGGCTGCAAAGAATGTGTATATTTTAATCATATGTGTTGTGAGAATTGCTATTATGACGGCAAGTGCGATTTTTGCGCACACGATAGCGATTACAACCATATGAGCTTTAACAGCATATGTAGCTACTGCTCGTGCAGAGCTGAGAAATAACCGAAAGGAGGGCGGAACAATGCCCGATATGATGATAGTTAAAACCGAGAGGCTGAACGTTAAGCCCTCCGACATTCCCTCTCACGTTGCCGACGGTTTCGCTCGGGCAACGCTGCGGGCAGTAGAGCGTTATTTCTCAGACCCCGCCGTTAAGGTAGAGTATGAAAAGTGGCTTGAAAAGCGGCGAAATGATATTTTATGCGAAGTAAATGAGGAGGAAAACCATGAAAACATATATTGACGCTAAGTCTCTGATCGATGAATTGTCCGCAGCGTGTATGCCAATATACGAAAAGGGCATAACGGGTATTCTGGGTGACAACAGCAGTATTGCTGACATAATCAATGAACAACCTGCCGTAGACGTACAAGAAGTGAAACACGGGCGTTGGGTCTACAAGGAACGAACGAAAGTCGTGAACACGGACAATGTCGGCATACTGGAAGGCTATCGCACTATTACCGAAGAAAACATAGACAAAGCAACTATAATTTTAAAAAAACGTATAACGGTCAAAGTACCCTTTTGCTCGTTGTGCGGCGAACACGGCGACAACGAGGGCGACGCAACGCCGTATTGCCCTTGCTGCGGTGCGAGAATGGACAGCGAAAAGCAATATAAGAAACAAGAAACGGAGTGATTTCAAATGAAAGTAGTATCAAGAAATGTAGACTTGCCTATCAGCAAGATTTATCCACACCCCGACAATCCACGAAAAGACGTCGGGGACGTATCAGAGCTCGCCGAAAGTATCAAAGCAAACGGCATTTTTCAAAATCTCACGGTAGTAGGAGGCGGCAAAGGTGCGCCGACGGCGGACGATTACACCGTAATTATAGGACACCGCAGGCTTTCAGCAGCTAAGCAAGCAGGCTTAAAGCAAGTTCCTTGTATGGTGGTAGAAATGGACGAGCGAGAGCAGGCGGCAACAATGCTGCTCGAAAATATGCAGCGTTCCGATCTCACCATATATGAGCAAGCACAAGGATTTCAAATGATGTTAGACCTCGGTGAAACGCAAGACGGGATAGCAGAAAAGACAGGTTTCAGTAAGTCAACGATCAGACACCGCCTTAAGTTGCTTGAACTAGATCAAGAGGAGCTCCGCAAGGCGCAGGAACGGCAAGCCACATTTTCGGACTATATCGAGCTTGAAAGGATAAAAGACCCGAAAAGCAGAAACGAGGCTTTGAAACAAGTGGGTACGTCTAATTTCAAGTGGACGGTAGACAGATTAGTAAGAGCAGAGAATGCCGAAGCTAATGCGAAAGCTACTATTGCATTGTTAGATAGCAAGTTTAAACATATCGCATTTGACAAGCGTTTTAGTTACAGGCAAATAAGCAGTATGCCAATTTCCTCTAAAAACATTGAAGAAAATAGGAAAACCGTTGAGGAACTGATAGACAAAAACGCAAAATACTACACGTTGAGCAGCGATGTATACGAATTTGCGTGGGCGTATATCTATGCTGACGCTAAAATGTTGACCGAGGAAGAGAAAGCCGCTGAGGCAGCACTCAAAGAAAAAGAAAATCGTCGTGTAGAATGCGTAAACAAGATAAGCAAGCTTGAAGAACAGGCGGCGGAGCTCCGCAAAGCTTTTGTAAAGAAATACGCAAATCGCGAACACATAGAGGTGATAACTAGAGCATTTCTTACAGAGCCCAATCTTGACGACATTTGTTATAGTGATGTTGCAGATATGCTTTATCTTAATGAACAATATGAAAAGTTTGAAGATTTACAGAGCTTTTTGAACTGCAAAGAATATCGAGAATGCGTGAAGAAACACCCGGAAAGCGTTATGCTTACAATGCTCTGCACGATATATGAGGGCGCATACTGGGCAACGCTTCATGATTATTACGGAAGTTACCGCCGCAATACGAGGCTTGAAAATTGGTATGCTCTGCTTACTAGAATAGGCTACAAAATGAGTAGCGACGAGCGAAAACTCCTTTCGGGTACTCACGAATGTTTCGGAGGCGAGCGCAATGAATGATACAAAGCTTAAGGAAATCGAAGAACAGCTCGAAACGATATACGACGAACTGACAATATTCAAAGGGCGTTACATCGACGAAGATAACAAGGACAACATAGACGAAGCACTCAGCGGCATTCAACAGGCAATAGACGCTGTAAGCTGTTTAAGGAGTGAGCTTTGAGTAGCAACGGTAAGCGCAAGGAGCTGACTTGCAAGGATTGTAAGCATTGCTTTAAGTGCATTGAATGGAGCAGGCTTTACCCGTGCAGGGAGTTTGCATTATATAAGCCTGGTAACAGAGAAACGGAGAGATTTCACAATGAAAAGAATAACAATCGAAATTCCCGACAGTAAATACGCAAAACTTACGGCGGACGCAGAAAAGCTTATAGCCGTAAAATCAAAGATGTGCCGCTTAGCGGGCGTTGAGTGCCCGAAATACAAAGCGGCGAACATCGTCAAGGAGGCGGCAGAGTTCGGAGCTGTTGAATATGTATCAAATTACATAGAAAACATATCATCTACACTCTCGAAGAAAATTAACCTTCTCGAAAATCATATTGACGGAGAAGCCGAGATAATAGTGCGGGACGCTGCCTCACCTATCAAGCGAATTGTAGCGGCGCTATCCTGCGACAACGAACAGGAGGCTAATTGATTATGATTAAAAAGTGGACTGCCGCCGAGGACAAGCAGGCATTAAAACTCGCAGACGGCGGAAAGAGCCTAGCTGACATCGCCTCGACTCTTGGAAGAACGGAAAACTCTATTAGAAATAGACTTTACGAACTCAGAAAAGGCAAGAGAGGCTCTGAGAGCCGCCCGTTCCACGTTGTTATTAAGCTTACTGCCGAGCAGTACAGCGAATTGCTCCACGGTGCAGAAACCGCAAAAGAGAACGAGCGCCTCGTCGAGCGTCAAAGATTAACCTATGAGGACTATTGCAGCCTTTACGCCGTATGTCAAAAGCTTTTGAAACAGTACAAAAATCACAGAAACACAAAAGCAGGCTTTGAAGAACTTGAAAGAGAAATGGAGCTGAGAATGCCGTGCCCGTTCTGATTACTATACTGCTAGTCATTGTTGCAATCGTGCTTGCTCTTATCTGCTTTGCGCTCTGCATATGTTCGAGTAAGTTTGAACGCCGATTAGAGCGGCACAAGAAAGAATGGGAGGAGCAGCACTATGACTAGCGAAGAAGCAAAACAAGCGTTTATAAAGCAATGCCCTGTAATTGATCGTAGCTATTCGGCAAGATCAGATGTTCATTATAAATGTATATCGGCATTGATTTATAGAATAATCAACGGCAAGCCCGCTCTTTACGTTGAGCTTGCCGACAAGAATACAAGCAGCGTAACGATAACAAAACCCGATACCGTAAGAGAGGAGATTTTATGAAAACGAAAGTTGTTCCAATGAGGGAATATCCACAAGAGATTGAAGAAACAGTTCAGAAAATCAACAAATGCCTTAATATATCTCTTTTCGATTGGCAGATAGGCTACATTTTTTACAATAAGCCATTGCCAAAGGAAATATCTTTTGCTAGGCGTGCAGGGAAAACACTTGCAGCCGCTCTAAGAATGTGCGTTAGTAAGGCAGAACCGATTTACTTAAGGCGGCGAGATATTGCTCTAGAAGGCACGGAAACGTACAGGGTGTTGTCTTATTTCGCCGATGAAGATGTAGCGAATAAGTGCAGAATGGACATTTTCTACGTAACAGCTAAGGAGGTTTACTTCTCTCTGAAAAATATAAAGGGCATAGAACTGCGTGAAATAATATTTGCATAGGAGGAATTACAATGAATGAGATCAAACTAAGACCCGGTGAGGAGTTCGTATATAATGGTATACGTTTTATATGCCTCGATATTATCGGCGGCAACTATCTAGCAATAACGGCCGATTGTTGGTGTGAAAAACGTTTCAACGATAATTACAATGACGGTTGTAACAACTGGAAAACGTCAACGCTCCGTCGCTTTCTCAATGAAGATGTGCTAGAGGAGCATTTCGACGCAAAACACCTTATAAAACAGACATCAAACCTTACTGCGGACAACGGCGACAAGGCTTACGGAACGTGCGAGGACTATATAACGCTCCTTTCCTGCGAGCAGTACCGCAAGTATAGAGACTATGTACCGCTGTTTGAAGAATGTATGTGGACGCTCACTCCTTGGAGGTGCGACACTGGCAGCGCTTACATCGTGCGTAGCGTCAACCCGACAGGAGTTTTCAGCATCAGCCATGCGAGCATCAGTAACGGGCTCGCCCCGGTTTGCTTATTTAATTCTGATAATCTTACATTGCGCCGACAGGCGCAGCTTATATCCGCTGAATAATTTTCCATAATAGAGCGACTGTCTGTCAAAATCAAAGGCAGTCGCTTTTGTGCCCTTTATATATAGTACAAAAAACAAATCGCTCGGTCTGAGCGTTGCAGGGCTTGTAATGGATATTATCTTTATGCACAAAAAATAAATCTGTTGTGTCTATGGAGAAAGCGGAGGGCGAGGGGGATTGTAAGGGGGAGAGGGAGGAGCTTTCTCTTTAAGGCGGCTAACAAGCCGCCGCTCTTTATCCCCTCTCCCCCTTACCTACACTAAGCGATAGGAGGAATATATATGCGATGTCTGTACAGAGAGAAAAAATATATATGCGGAGAATATATTGACGTAGATATATACCCCGTGTTCTCGACTTCTCGAGGAGGCCGAGGAAAGAAAGCAAAATGTTCATCAGCGGCGCAAGAGAGGCTTAATCAGCATAACCGTGAAAAGAAATTCTCACGGCTCGTTATGACGAACTTCACTAGCTCCGATCTCTGCATACACTTGACCTACAACGGAGATCATTTGCCTGGGAATGATGAAGCGGTCAAGAAACAATTTCGTAATTTCATCGCCCGTCTTAAGCGCTATCGAAAAAAGCACGGCTTGCCGTCGCTGAAATATATGTCGGTAACAGAAAGGGGAAGCAGAAACGGCCGCTATCATCATCATACGATCGTTAATTGTGGTGATATGCCTGCTCCGGTGCTTGTAGAGCTATGGGGGCAAGGCTATGTTGACATTAAGGTTTTGCAATTCGATCAATGCGGCGTTGAGGGGCTATCTCGTTATTTTTGCAAAGGCAGAAAGAAAAAATCCGCTACGGACGAGAACATAGGAGAAACTATCGGTTACTCCTGGACGTGTTCCCGAAATCTCGACAAACCGATAGAGAGCAAAAGGGACGGGCGCTTGTCCGCTCGAAAAGTGAAAGAGCTTAGTTCGTTCGGAGAATACGATGGAAATTTAGAATACGAAAAGCTCTATCCAGGATATGAATTTTCGCAAGCGAAGCCGTTTTACAATGACATTAACGGCGGATTTTACATATCATTGCGAATGCGCAAAATCACAAACAGAAAGCTAACGAAGAAAATAAGGGGTGAATGATATGAATTATTTTAAGTCAGCCGAACAGTTGCTCGGGTCTATTCCTGCGCTTAACGCAGCAATAGAAAATATCAATGGCCGAGCGAGCCATATCGCACAGGCAAGCAGTAAGCCTAAGTATAGCAACGTTAAATCTATCGAACAGTATCTCGAATGTGGGCTAGAGGAAATAGAGCTTAAGCGTTGCTTACAGAGGACGAAAAACCTCATATCTGACATAGAGCGTGTATTGTCGCAGCTCGACGACGAAGAACAAGAGATACTCCGTCTTTGGTACGTTGACAAAAAGCCGAAAGAACAGATACTCGCAGCAATGCACATAGAGTCTTTATCGACCCTTTACAGCCTGCGTAATAAAGCAGTTGCTAACTTTGCGCTCAGATACTACGGCGCACCTACGTTGATGTCTATATAGCCGAAAATATTCCGTATGGAAATAATTAAATAAACGCCGTATAATCGTAGTATGGAAACGTGCAGCAATGCACAAGGGTATAGAGCATATTAAGATAAGCGAGGGGTGGAACGCACAATATGCGAGAATTTGCAAAAGATTTTTATAACTCAAAGCCGTGGCGTGAACTGCGAGCCTATGTGTATAAGCGTGATTGCGGCTTATGCGTAAGGTGTGGAGCTCCTGGCGAGATCGTACACCACAAGATACATTTAACGCCTAAGAATATCAACAATCCCTCTATTGCGTTAAACGAAGATAACCTCGAATTGCTATGCAGAAATTGTCACGCAATAGAACACGAGGGCACTCTAGCAGTAGACCGAGAGCTTATGTTCGACGCAGACGGAAACTTAGTCAAGAGGTGCAGCGATGAAAGTGCAGGACATAACGATATATGCAACAACAGGAGCAGCGATTGAATATACGGTCATTGCTCACAATGGCATAGAGTTTGAGGACGAGCTATGTGCCGCACTCGAGGAGGGCTGCGTGCTGCTCGACACAGTTGACGGAAACAAAGTGATTATCAATCCGCTGACGGCTGTTGCGGTAGAAATTGCCACCGTGCGTGAGGTCTGAACGGAAATTTTTTCCCACAAATACACCCCCGGGTGCAAAATCATGAGGCTTATTTTTGAGAACCGCGTATAAGTCATTTTTGAGCCTCCACGGGTGCATATAGACCCCCCTACTCAAACAGAAAGGAGCTGATTTTAAGGTGAATGAGGACGTATTTAAAATAAGAAGAAAAGAGTTAAACAAACTTAAGAATATGTATAAAAATATGCCGAAAGATAAGCTTAAAATCAACGAGGACTTGATGAAAAGGGCTGTTTTTATGCAAGAAAAACTAGCAGAAATGGAGCAGCGCATAGACAGCGACGGGCTGCTTGTAACTATGCCGCAGGGGAATTATAGCATAGATCGTGCACACCCGTTGATTTCTCAGTACAATGCTATGGTTAAGAACTACACGACAATCATTAAGCAGCTCAACGAGGTAGTGCCCGCTGCTGACGCCGACAGAGCAGGCGAGGCGCTATTACAGTTCGCCATTAAGAAGCCGAAAGGAAAGCAGTAGGCTTGAACTATATCCGTGAATATGTCGAGCTGATTAAACGAGGCAAAATAAAAACCTCCGCACGAGTGCGGAAAGTTTATACACGGCTGCTTAAAGAAATAGATCGTCCGCCGAAGAACTTCAAGTATTATTTTGACGAAGAAACAGGCGAACGTCCTATTAGTTTTATAGAAACTTTCTGCAAGCAATCGCAAGGCGACCTCGGAGCGCCGCTCGAGCTTGAACTTTTTCAGCGGGCTTACATTCAAGCTCTTTTTGGTTTTCTCGACAAAGAAACAGGTTATCGCCGTTTTCGAGAAACGATGTTCCTTGTCGGCAGAAAAAACGGCAAAACAACGCTTATGGCAGGCATTGCATTATACTTACTCGTCGCTGACTATGAGGGTGCAGCCGAGATATACTCAGTAGCGACTAAGAAAGACCAAGCTCGCAAAGCACTTACGGAAGCTGTTAATATGATTAAGCAATCGCCCGAACTCAGAGCTGTTATAAAAAAACGCCGCAATGATGTATACTTTGCGGCGACAAGCTCTAAATTTGAAGCGCTTGCCTCTGACAGTAACACCCTTGACGGGCTTAACTCGCACGGGGTAATCATCGACGAGCTACACGCTATCAGAGATAGGAATTTATACGAAGTTATGAAACAATCAACATCTTCACGCCGTCAACCGCTCATTGTGATGATTACAACAGCGGGAACGGTGCGTGAATGCATTTTCGACGATATGTACGAGTACGCCTGTCGAGTAGCTGACGGCGAAGAAGTAGACGAAGCGTTTTTGCCCATTCTCTACGAGTTGGACGAACGCTCGGAATGGCTTGACCCGAAAATGTGGATTAAAGCTAATCCAGGGCTCGGCAAGATCAAGCAAGTTGAAACGCTTAGATCATTCGTCGAGCGAGCCAAGAAAAACCCTGCTGACAGAGCAGGCGTTCTCTGCAAGGACTTTAACGTGCGAGAGAACGACAGTACGGCGTGGCTGCCTTTCGACGTAATCAACAACGAGGCTACATTTGACCTTGCGGACGTTTACGACACATACGCTATCGGCGGTTGTGACCTATCATCAACGACCGACCTCACTTGCGCTACGTTGCTTATCCGCAAACCGAACGATAAGACAGTATATGTGTTGCAACATTACTTTTTGCCACAAGCCCGAATTGATGAGCTTGCCGACAAAAAGCAACGCAGTGGCGGTCATAGTAACGATGAAGCTCCTTATAAGCTATGGGCTGAAAGAGGATTGCTCACCGCCTGTCAAGGTGCTCGTGTCAATTATAGTGATGTTACAGCGTGGTTTGTACAAATGCGTGAGCGATATAAGATTGACTGTTGGAAATGCGGCTACGACCGGGCGCTTGCCGGCTACTGGGTGGACGAAATGACCGCTAACGGTTTCACAATGGATAAAGTAATTCAAGGAACTTATACATTTTCTCAGCCTATGCGAGAACTCGGAGCGGCGCTGCAAGACAAGCTTGTGAATTATAATAACAATCCCGTGCTTAAGTGGTGTCTATCTAACACGGGTAAGAAAGAGCAAGGGCTTAATAACATAATGCCCGTTAAGATTTCCGAAAAACGAAGAATAGACGGTATGGTATCTCTACTTAATGCCTGGGTGGTATATGTCAGAGATTACGAAGATTATATGTACAACGTAGGGTAGGTGATTTGAAATGCGAAAACGAGGGCTTTTTGAAACAATTTTCGGCAAAAACAAAAATGCTAATACGTCCGAACAATTTCGCTTGCTAAATACCTATCAGACGTTATTTGCGCCGTTTTCGGGAAACGCATATGACATAAATACAGTTCGTGCCGCCGTTGACGCTTTCGCACGCAGATGTGCGGACGTAAGGCCTCGGCACATACGCCGAGGCGAGGGCAAGTTTGCAGATGTTGCTAATAGTCGATATAATAGCTTGCTACAATTCCGACCTAACCCATATACGACGGCGTATAAATTCTATTACCGGCTCGCCACACAATACAAGATATACAATAATGCGTTTGTATATCCTGTATGGAATGCAGCAACAGGCGCCCTCGAGGCGCTGTATAACGTAAACGCAAGCTCTATTGAGCTTATAAACGTCAGCGGCGAACTTTGCTGCAAAATGACGTTTGCGACGGGCAATGTATATACTTTGCCGTATACCGATCTTATTCATATCGGCAGAAATTTCAACGATAACGATATTTTCGGCGATAGTAATAAGCCTATTACCGCCGTACTTGCAACAGCAAATACGTTTAATCAATCTATGGGGAAAATGGCCGAGCTAGTCAGCGTTGTGCGTGGTATTCTGAAAGTGCAGTCAACCACAAAGACAGATGATCTCAACCGCCGCCGTGATGATTTTATCCGTGATAATCTTAAAATGGACAATAACGGAGCGGGCGTTATCGTTACTGACAACAAATACGAATACACGCCTATAACGGACAAACAAACACCTATCCCGACAGGTCAGCTTGCATATATCAAATCTGAAATATACGATTATTTTGGCGTATCGGAAGAAATTGTACAAAACAAGGAAACACCCGAGCAGGCGTCGTCTTTCTACAACGGTGAGATAGCGCCATTCTACGCACAGCTATCACAGGCTTTCACAAATGGTCTGTTTTCAGCTCGTGAAATGGGTTACGGAAACGAGATTATTTTCGAGGGAAACTCCCTCCAAAACGAAAAGCTCTCCGATAAAACGACCGCCTTGAAGTTTCTCGCTGACATAGGAGCTATCACAGTTGATAACGTACTTTTAGCTTATAATATGTCACCGCTAGGCGGAGAGGAAGGCGCTCGTCGTGTGCAAACGCTAAATATGGTTAATGCAGACAGAGCCGATGAATATCAGCTCGGAGATAGTTCAGACGATCAACCGCCGCAAGAGGGCGGAAAAGAGGAGGAATAACAATGCCATTCAAACCAGGAGAACGAGAATATAGAGTTTTCTCGTCCGTCGCTGCCATTCCGTCTAGCGACGAGAATACGCCTGCGTACCAGGTAAAAGGACGTGCCGTTGTATTTGATAGCCCCACCTGCCTTGCAGAATTTGAGGGCGTCAAGTATTTCGAGGTAATCGACCGCAACGCATTCATAGGGTGCGATACATCAGATGTGATTATGAACTATAACCACAGCGGAAAGGTAGTCGCTCGCCTTAGAAATAATACACTTAAGCTTGACTTTAACTCTGAGGGCGTAGACGTGACCGCCGATTTATCGGGAACGGACGAGGGGCGCAAGCTATGGGAAGAAATCAGAGGAGGCTATATTGACAAGATGTCTTTTGCTTTCACGGTAGCGGACGACGGCGAGGAGTACGACGCTGAAACTCATACCAGGAGAGTAACTAAGATAAGAAAGCTATATGATGTCTCAGCGGTGGATATGCCGGCATATGAGCAGACGTCGATTTCTGCGAGGAAATCTTTCGAGACGGAGCGGCAGAAAGATTTTGAAAAACTGGAGCAGGAACGCCGCAGAAAAGTAGCAATAGCAATGACTTATATTTAACGAGGAGGAAAAACAATGTTTGAAAAAAGAAAGAGTGAGATCACCCGCCGCAAAGCAGAAATAAGGGAACTGCTTGAAAAAGGCGTTGACGCAGACGGAAACGCAATCAACATCGACAATATCACGGAGGAACTGAGGCAGCTCAACGCCGAGCTTTCAGACCTTGACCGCAGGGCGACAGCACTCGGCGAGGCAAGCGAAACATCAAGCTCAATCCCTAATCCGTTCGTAGAGCAGCGCAACGAAGGACACGAGGCAGAGAGTTCTGAGCCTAGGGCTGTATTAGCCACGCCGGAATATAAATCAGCGTTCGCTAAGACGTTGCTTAATCGCTCTCTGACTGAAAAAGAAAGCAGAGCGCTTGACACGGCGCTCACCACTACCGCAACAACATTCGTTGCGCCGAGCGGTTCGGCTGACGGCGTAAATAATGGCGGACTTTTTATCCCAACCGATATGAACCTTTCGCTACTCGAGCATATCGGGCTTGTATCGCCTATTTTCCGTGATGTGTCTAAGACTGCTGTTCCTGGACTTACAAAGTTCCCGTATCGTTCAACAATCACAAAGCCTAAGAATGTAAAGGAAAATGCTAAGACACCCGAAACGTCAATCGAATGGAAAGACCTTACGCTGTCTATTTCCGAGATTGCGGCAACTATCCCTGTTTCGTGGAGACTTGAAGCAATGGCTGTCAAGGAATTTATCTCATATCTTATGGGCGAACTCACGGAACAAATGGAAGATAAGAGCGTTACCGAAACTATCTACGGAACAGGCTCAACAGACGATCAGCTCAGCGGTATATCAAAAGACGCTGTTAAGTACGAATACGAGGGAACGGCTCTCGACGCTATCGGTGTAGCTCTCGGCAAGTTCAAGAGCAAAAAGCACCTTGTAGGCGCTAAGATATACGTTTCAAACTCTATCATCAACGATATATCGTTCACTAAGGACGCAAATGGAAACTACATCTACACGCCTATCAACGGAGCAGGCATTAAAAGCATTGCTACATATCCTGTCGAGGCTGACCCGTACCTTAATGATGGTGACTTCATCATAGGAAACCTCAGCAGATACTACAAGATGAATGAGCACGAGCGCATTTCTATCACCCGTGACGTGAGCGGTGCTAAGCGCCGCAACGATTACACCGCCTACGGCATATGGAGCGGAGCATTACAGCCCGAAACCGTTGTATACGGCGTGAAGAAAGCGAAGTAGCCTAAAAGGAGTGCTGCATAATGAAAGACAATATATCGGAACAATATGTGATTGCGTTCAGAGCGGCGCTCCGTATCAATCATACTCGCCTTGATGATGAGATCAAAGACATTATATCAGCCGCTCGAGCTGATTTACAGCTCGAGGGCATAAGGCGTGATAAAGTATGTGATGAAGATGACCCGCTTATTAAGCGGGCTATCTCCGCATATGTGAAAGCCGAGTTCGGACTTGATAATGCCGACGCTCCTAAGTATCGTGAAAGTTATGAAATGCTTAAACGCAAGCTTACGCTGAGCGACGAGTATCTTGAAACTAGGGAGGAATAGCTATGCTATGGCGTGATATAGGCTATCTTTGTAAAGCTGTCAAAAAGCTCGACGCTATGAGGCGACCGACCAAGACCGAGTATGAAAAGCGTGAAATTTTCTGCAATGAGAAAGGCATAAAGCGCAATGAGTTCTACCAGGCTCAGACGGCAGGATATAAGCCCGAGCTTTGCGTAGAAATAAAAGCCTCTGAGTATCACAAAGAGGAATATTTCGAGTACGGCGGCGATATGTATCGCATATTGCGTTCGTACCCTACAAAAGCCGAAAACCTTGAAATCATATGCACAGCGTTGGTAAATGAAAATGTCTAAGAAATCAGAAGTTATATTCGTTGATACATCGCCCGAAGTCAAGAAAGTAATGGCAGGGCTTGCGAAATCTGCACTAAGAGCTAGCGGTAAAGTCATAAGAAAGCATATTCGTGATGATGTACCGCTTAGAACTAAGCGAATTAAAAATCATATAGCATCGTGGGTATTCATCGACCGCAAGACGGGGCAGCCGCAAATGCAGATAGGTTTCTACGGCTGGCAGAAAGTCAAGAAGCGAGGCAAGCAGCCCTCGCATTCGTCGCCGTGGTGGATTGAAGAGGGAACAAAACCGCACCTTATACATTCGAGCAAGACAATGTACGATAAGAGTACAGCTACGAAGTACGGACACAACGTAAATCACCCTGGACAAGCAGCAACGCACGTTCTTAGAAATTCTGTATACAACAATATTTCCGAGATACGAGCAGCGCAAGAGGAGTATTTGAAACTGCTTTCGGAAGAAATCGAAAAAGCAAAATCAAAAATCGACGATAAGGACTATGAGGAGGACGACTAAATGTCGGTGTTGTCAAAAAGCTTATTTACGAGCATAGTCGGTATGTTCAATGAGATCATACCCGCATACTTTGAGGACGCCGCACAAGACAACGAGCCTATATACTGCGTAATCAATTCGCCTATACGAACAGGTATCACAGACGAGGACGCAGAACTCATAGCCTTTTATGTCGATGTGTACGGAAACGATAAGCTCTTTGACAATGGAGAAGATATAATCGACGTGTGTGATAACTTGCGAAATATGCTTAATAAGTCAATTATCAAAGCGCCGCAACTAAGCGGGCATTTAAACTTTGAAAAAGAAACGCCGCTGCAAGAGGCGGAGTTTGACATTAATCATCGCCGCCAAGAATGGACGGCAAGAGTATTTTATTACAATAAGGAGGGCGACTAAATGTCAATAGTGAAAAACCTCACAAAAAAAGAAATCGAAAAAATACAGATCGACGAGGGCGTTATAGTCCTTGACTACGGCGAAACCACTGAAAGACCGCTTGTGCCGTGTCGTGGCGGCGGTGAGTTCACGGCGACGGCAACTCTCAGAGATATTGAGTTTGACGGCAGAAACGGCAAGACAGCAGGCTTACAGCCTATCGAAGAACAGGCGGCTAGCCTTAAAGTGACTACTATCTGTATGTCACAGGAGAACTTAAAGCTAGCTATGCCATTCGCACGAATTGAGGGTGACGGCAAAACAATAAAAAATCCGAAAATGGGCGTACCCGAAAGCAGCGACTATCTCAAAAATGTAACGATGTTCTGTCGCACTCTTGACGGCGAGTATAAGAAAATTGTGGTGTATAACGCTATGCACGAGGGTGGCATATCGGCAAAGGCAGTTCAGAAAGCCGAGGGTGAGCTTGCGCTCGAATTTGCGGCGCACTACACCGTTGACGATCTTGACGGCGATCTCTGGCAGATAACAGACGTAAGCGAGTTCACAATGCGCAAAGCAGCCGAAGCCTCGCACGCATAAGAACGGAGGAATAAACAATGCTCAATATAAAGTCAATGGCAATTTTGCTCAAAATCACAGCTAAGCTCGACATTAAGCCTGTTATCGACAAGCTTAAGAACCTTGATATATTCGCAGAGGCTAAGTCCCCGGACGAGGCTATGAAACAGCTCACAAAAGAAAAGGCAGCTATAGTAGGTGCAGAAATGTTCGCCGCAATACTGCCTCAGCTCGACAGTGTATCAGATTTTCTCGCTGAGTTCGTAGCGGCTTATAAGGGCGTAAGCGTCGAAGAAGCTGAAAAGCTTGACGCTATCGAGGTAATCAAAGAGCTTATAGGTGATAGCGGCGTTCTGAATTTTTTCAGCTCTGCTCTACGAAAGAAAGTAGAGCTGAGACACTAATACTGCTCAATAAGTATTATTGCTTTGACCTAATAGCAGACTTACCGCTCTCAGAGCTTGAAAGCCTTATAGCAGCCGCTCGGCGTAAAGAGGAACAGGCGGCGAAAGCAGACATAGAAAAAAGGTTGTTTCCGTTGTGGCTAGCCAATGACGCAGTAAGTAAGCTTAAAGGTGCTGATAGTCCTATAAGCTATCAAGAATTTTTGAATAAAACAATAGGTGCAGAACGCACGGAGCGACGCCAATACGCACCCGAGCCCTCAACACATAAGAAAACAGGGCAAGAGATCATAGACGATTTTATGCCGATAATCGAGGCAGACAGGGGGCGTTAATCAGCGTGGCAAGCATATTCTCTCTTTTCGGTGAAATCTTCATTGACAACAAGAAAGCTAACGAAGAAATAGACAAAACAACACAAAAAGGTGAGAGTGCAGGGTCAAAAATCGGAAAGGCATTCGGAACGATTGGCAAGGCCGCTGTCACAATGGGAACGGCAACTATCGCAGGAGCAACGGCTCTCGGCGGTTCAGCTTATAAAATGGCTATGTCAACAGCCGAACAGGCGGACTACATAGACAAGCTCTCAGAAAGAACAGGGATAAACCGAGAAGAACTGCAAAGGTGGAAACACGCAGCCGATCAAAGCGGTGCTAGTGTAGATAGTTTCAAAAATGGTATCAAGAAAATGACTGATACCATAGATAGCGCTAATCAAGGCTCGGCTACTGCTCAGACTGCATTAGAACGTCTAGGACTGTCTCTTGACGACCTTAACGGAATGACAACAGAGCAGCAATTCGACGCCATAACAGCGGCATTAGCTGATATGGAAGAGGGCGCAGAGCGAAACGCTATCGGAAATGACCTACTAGGCAAAACGTACACGGAAATGCTGCCTCTGCTTAATGCAGGCTCAGACGGTATTAAGGACTTAAAACAAGAAGCCGACGATTTAGGCATAGTAATGTCCGAAGATACAGTTAAGGCGGGTGTTAAGCTCGGTGATACCATAGCTAACGTTAAAGACGCACTCAACGGGTTTAAAAATCAAATAGGAGCGGCGGCAATTCCTATAATACAGAAATTCGCCGATATGCTTATAGCGGGCTTGCCGAAAGTACAATCTCTCGTAGAACAGCTTGTTCCTGTTGTTACAGAAGTATTTGATAGTGCTATACCGCCCTTATTCGAACTGGCGAAAACAATCTTTCCAATTCTATTAACCGCGATACAAACACTATTGCCTCCACTACAAAGCATTATACAAGCTGTTCTGCCTGTTCTCGTAACGTTCATTCAACAGCTTGTGCCGCCATTGCTTGAAGTTGCACAAACTGTCCTGCCGTCGGTGGTATCGCTGATAACGGACGTTATACCGATATTCATGCAGATACTTGAAACTATACTGCCGGTACTTATAGAGCTTTTACAAGCTATTCTGCCGACAGCAATACAAATAGTTGAAACAATTCTGCCTGTAATTCTACAAGTTGCGCAGTCACTCTTGCCTATATTAGTTCAAATTGTAGACACAGTAATGCCGCTGTTGATTGAGCTCATTAACGCTATATTGCCGCTTGCAATGCAGATTATAGAGGCTATATTGCCTGTATTATTGCAGTTATTTGACGCTCTTATGCCGTTTATTCAATCGGTGGTAGACAATATATTGCCCGTACTGATAGAGCTTATAAACTCAGTATTGCCGCTTGTTACAGAGATAATAAACGCTATACTGCCTGTACTTATCGACCTACTTAACACGTTACTGCCTGCATTGCAGCCGTTGCTTGACTTGCTCGTAAATATCCTCGAACCGATCACAACGCTGCTTGAAAGCCTGTTGCCGCCGCTTATGGACGTTATCAAGTATTTGTTCGAGGCACTATTACCTCCTCTTGAGGCGGCTTTCAAAGCGGTATCAAGCACTATCAGTGACCGATTTAAGGGCGCATTTGAAAGTATTAAAACAGTATTCAATAGTGCCAAGGAGATTTTTAATAGCATTATTGATTTCGTCAAGAATGTTTTTACTGGAAATTGGCGTGGTGCATGGCAAAACATTGTAGACATATTCGGCAACATTTTTTCGGGTATTGGAGAACTCTTCAAAGCTCCGATAAACTGGATCATAGACGGTATAAACGGATTTATCAACGGCATTAACTCGCTCGAAATACCCGACTGGGTGCCGGGCGTGGGTGGATATAGTCTTAATATTCCGAATATATCACGGCTGCGAATAGGTCTTGATTATGTACCATATGATGAATACCCCGCATTACTGCATAAGGGCGAACAGGTACTCACAGCCTCAGAGCGTGAAGAATACCAGGAGCGGAAAAGCTCTACCGCTCAAACAGAAAGTAAACCGCAAGTAAATGTTAATGTTTCTGTCAACATCGAGAACATCGAGAATAAGACAGAAAAGGATATAGACGAATTTATAGAGTATATCCTACAACAAATAGAAGAAATAATTAAAAGAAAGGGAGCTGTTTTCGGTTGAGTGTAAAATTACCGTTTTTATATTTCAAGGGAAAGAGCTCCCTTGATTTTAACTTAATAATCAAAAGCAAAGGCTCATACAATGCGCCTGCAAGAGATGTGACGTTTACAAGTGTTCCAGGACGAAACGGAGACCTTATTCAAGACAACGGCCGCTATCTTAATGTAACAATCCCCTATGAACTATGTTTGGTTAAGCGTGACGCAAGGGGCTTTGACGAGCTCGTGAGTGAGGTCAAGAACTGGCTGCTCTCTGATAGCAGGTACGCTCAGCTTTGGGATAGCTACGATGTAAGATATTTTAGATATGGCTCATATAGCGGTGGTGTAGACATTAAAGAGGAGCTACGAAATTACGGAGAATGTTCTATAAGTTTTAACTGCAAGCCGTATCGCTATTCGTTCGAGGGTCAAACTGCTGTCGAAATACCAAGCGGCGGCGCAACGCTAGAAAATGCGGAAATGCTCGCCGCAAAGCCATATATCAAGATATACGGCAGCGGTAATATTTCATTGCATATAAACTCAGACACATTCACCTTTGAAAATGTGTCCGACTACATCGAAATAGACAGCGAAACAATGAACGCATACAAGGGTCAAAGTTTGCAAAACAACGTAATGAGCGGTGACGGTTTCCCGATACTTTCTCCAGGTACTAACGCTATAAGCTTTACTGGCTCAGTAACAAAAGCCGAAATCGTGCCAAGGTGGTGTACGTTATGATTCCTATTTTATATGATAAATCAGAGGAAAATTTCACAAGAAACGGCATAGGTTTTCTTACCGACGCTATATCGTGCGAAGTCACCGAAGAAAGAAACGGCTCGTATGAGCTGTCAATCAGCTATCCTATAACGGGCAATATATATGCGTACATAAACGAGGGCAACATCATCAAATGCAAGGCTAATGACACAAGCGACCCTCAGTTGTTCCGTATATATAGTTGCTCAAAGCCACTTAACGGCATTGTATCAATTAAAGCAGAGCATATAAGCTACGATCTCAACGGCATACCGATTGCAGAGCTTAAGCTTAAATCGGCTACCGCTCAAATGGCTATCACAAAAGCTATATCTGACGGTGCTTTCGAGAGCAAGTTTAAAGCATTAAGCGATATAGCAACGCTCAATACTATTGACCTTTCCGAGCCGTGTTCAATCAGAGCTGCCCTCGGGGGTCAACAAGGCTCGGTGCTTGATATATGGGGCGGCGAGTACGAGTTTGATAATTACGTTATAAAGCTACACTCACATAGAGGCTCAGACACGGGCGTAACGATCGAGTACGGCAAGAACTTAACTGACATTAAGCAAGATAAAAATATAACAGCAACGTATACTCACATAATGCCATATGCTACTTATACAGAGCAGAAAGACGACGGCAACGGTAAAACTACATCAGAGGACAAATTCGTATATCTCAAAGACAAAGTATTGCCGATCAATGAGGCGGCGGAACTCGGACATAAAAAGGCGTATATCATAAATCTTTCCGATCAGTTTTCAGAGGGAGACGAGATAACACCGGCAACACTCCGCACAAAAGCGGAAACGTATTTGAAAGCACACACAAGCCTCGGAGTTCCGAGCGTAAGCATTACTGCCTCTTTTGTTTCGTTGTGGCAGACTGAGGAATACAAAAATATTGCGCCACTTGAAAAAGTTAAGCTCTGCGATACTGTAACCGTTAAATTTGCAAAGCTCGGCGTATCAGCAAAAGCCAAGGTAATTAAGACTGTATATGACGTATTAGCCGAGAAATACAAGTCAATCGAGCTCGGTGACGCTAAGAGCAACTTTGCTCAAACTGTCTTAGATCAGAATAAGGCAATAGCGGGAATTACCACGCTTGTGAAAAAGGGGCTTGCAAATGCGTCAACAGAGCTCAAAGAGGCCATAAAAAATGCGACAAACCTTATAACAGGCAACAGCGGCGGCTATGTAGTTTTACACCCTGCGGAAAGCCCGCAGGAAATACTTATACTTGATAGCCCCGACATTGAAAGCGCCGTCCGTGTGTGGCGCTGGAACTCAGCGGGCTTAGGCTACTCAAAAAACGGGTATAACGGCGATTATGGGCTTGCTATAACAATGAACGGCGCAATAGTAGCAGACTTCATAACGGTGGGCACACTTAATGGAGCACTCCTTGCGGCTGATAGCGTACAGGCGAACGCCATATCTCAGAGTTTTAAAAAATCCATTGAGGACAACATAACCGGCGCAAAAGAAAGCGTCGAGCAGGCTTTCAAGCTTGCGGACGAAGAGTTAAAAAGCACGATCACAACGAGCTACACTGACGCCATATCAACGGCTGAAAGCTCACTCAAAACGCTTATAAGTCAAACTGCTGATAGTATCACATTATCCGTAAGCCAAACTCTTGAAAGCTACGCTAAGACAGAGGACGTAACAGCAGCTATTGAAGTATCAGAAAACAATATAACACAAACTGTAAGCACGACATACGCTACTAAAGCTACTGTAAACAATATGCAATCGACAATGAATACTATGCAATCGTCGATAACGCAGAACTCGCAGAGCATATCTCTTAAGGTGAGCAAGTCTAATCTTGTATCCGAGATAAATCAATCAGCAGGAACGATCAAGCTTACTTCTAACAGGTTTGTTGTTGAAAGCGACAATTTTAAGCTCACCGCCAATGGAACTATAACGGCAAAAAGTGCAACGTTAAACAGTGCAACGATTACAGGATCTCTTACAACCGCAACTACCGATTTAACGTACTTATATGTGCACGGAAATCAGCTTGAATTTTTCAGAGATAATAAACGACTTGCATATATCACCCCTGTTGGGTATAGCAACACTTACTATCAACTTGGAATTATGGCTTCGGGTAATTATCATGGCATAACCCTAGGTGGTGCATATGATAACGGCTGGGAAACATATTATAAGTGCAATATTCAAAGTGCGGCAACTGATATGGATTGCAGGCATTATTTCTATGGCGATATTAAGTTTGGCAACGGAAAAATCAAAAGCTTGCTTAATTTTGATGATAACGTCGGCGTTGCATGGGGCGGGAACACTGGGCTTAGGTATTGGAACAACAACGCAACATACGGAGCGGGATTATATCTCGGCATTACCGCTAATAGCTGTAACACTTACGTTGTCGGAAACTCAATAACAATGCGGTGTGACACCTGGGTGCAAAATCACAGCCTTTATATTCGGAAAGGTTATCTTGATATCGACGACGGCTACGGGATATGCTGCACAGGAACGATAGCATTTAGGTGGGTCAATGGTAATGGCTTATTTGTTGGTATGGACGCTTATAACCTCAAACTTGTGGGCTCAAACATCTATGCTAACGGCTCGCCCGTTGCCGTAACGTCCGACGAACGAAAAAAAGAAAATATCGTTCCACTTTCCGAACGATATTTAAGCGTTATAAAAAATATAACGCCTGTATCGTTCAATTATACAAGCGATATAGCGTTAAGCGGCAGAACACACACAGGCTTCACGGCACAAAACGTGCTTGAAGCTATGAAAAAAGCAGGTATTAGCGCCTCTGAGTTCGCTGCATTCGTTGATGTAGACGGCGACGGAAAAGAATATGCGCTCAGATACGAGGAATTTGTACCGTTGTTGCTAGCATACATTAAAGACCTCGAAAACAGAATAATCAATATCGAAAAGGCGGGATAATATGAAAATCAAGAAATCAAACGCTGAACTCGAGCAGAAGCTAGAGCAGATCAAAACGTTAATCAAGCAGAAAATCGAATTGCCGTCCAAAACATCATACGCTATTATCAAAAACAAAATTGCGATAGAGCGGGCATTAGAGCCGTTCGTTTTATCTCGTGATGAGATCATAAAGAATAAGGCGGGCGGCAAAACAAGTGTTTCAGCCAAAGACGACCCGAAAGCATTCAATGAGATATGCGAGGCTATAAATGATATAGCTTTAGAGCTTTCAGAGGTGGAAATATCAACAATAAAGCTATCTGATATAGCAGAAAGAGAAATGCCTCTTAGCGCTATTGACGCACTTTCTTTTATGATCGAGGAGGACTAACTTATATGAAAAGTTCAACAAGCATATCGCTTGATGTTTCACGTTCGACAGCTCCGCCGATAGTATTCGCCAAGCAAGGTGACAGCAGCAGCCGCTACGTTAATATTACGATAACAGATAACGGTAAGCCGTATACGCTTGACAGCGGTATTACAGCACGAATAAGAGCGGTTAAGGCAGATAAGAAAGCAGTATTCAACAACGCTACTATTGAAAATAACGTAATCGTAGCAGAACTCACAGAACAGATACTAGCAGTTGAAGGCTATGTTATCGCTGAAATATCTCTGTACAAAGAAAGCTCACTACTTACAACGCAGTATTTCTATATTGCGGTGCAGCGCTCGGCAGTATCAGACGACGAGATAACGTCTACGAATGAGTATAAGGCGCTTGCTGAGGCTTTGAATGAAGCGAGCAAAGCTGTTGATATAGCCTCAGCCGCCGCAAGCAAGGCGAACTCTGCCGCCGATAATGCAGACACGGCAAGAGAAAGCCTTACAGGAGCAGTCAATACAGTAATAGCTACCGCTAATGCCGCAACTGAGCGGGCTAATAAAGCCGCTGAGATCGTAGGTGATGTTATTGACGGCATAGCTCTTAAAAATAATGATACTGGAGCAACGTTCATTGTTAAACTAAGAATAACCGACGGCAAGCCTTATGCCGTATGTGAAACGTTATAAGGAGGGTTAATGTGATAACTATATACAAGGCGACAACTTCACTCACGGACAGAGCGCCTATACTGGAACTTAGAGGAAAGTCAACCGATACCAAGCCTACGGATATGATATGCGGGTACAAAGTCGGAAACGGCTCGACTTTTTTGAAATCGACACAGGCGAGGTTTTCGTTTTCGACGGTGAAGCTCTATCCTGGGTAAAGATATAGGAGGCAGCACAAATAATGGACTTAGAAGCAACCGCTA